>MDTB01205269.1_pt1 | contig 22733 bp, 19 predicted proteins | sample 811161 | NCBI WGS metagenome assembly MDTB01 (sample SAMN05326650, study PRJNA326480) | marine metagenome | isolation source: seawater | place: Mediterranean Sea | collected 2009 | reverse complement strand
AGTAATTTCATCCATCAATCTGTCTACTGTATAAGGGGTCAAGGTTTCGCTTGGGTCAGTTATTTTTGCATCAGGGTCAGATTTTTCATCCAAAACATGAACTTTCTTACCTAATTTACTTAAATTGATTGCTGCATCTATTCCACTCTCATTGCCACCAATTATATAAAATTCGTTTCCATTAATATTTTTCCAACTTTCTACTTTGCTGTTGTGCAAGCATAGTTCTGAACCTGTAAATGCATTTAATTCTGGATACTGATATTCACCAGCAGCCCAAATTAAGAATCGTGATTTGATACTTTCTTGATTTTTTATATCAATAATAAATTTATTATTAGAATGATTTACTTTTTCAACATCATTATTTTCTTTTATTGGTAATTCAAAATGTTCAGAAATTGTTCTTAAATAATTAGCATATTCTTTACCAGTTGGATGTTCAGTCTCAAGTGTAAAAGCTGGAGATGTTCCAGTTGCAATAGAGTTAAGATCCATTTGAGCCCAAAAGTTAGTTGTAAATGAAGGAGTTATAAATCGCATTTCTTCAGGCCATTTATCAAAAGTTTCACCAACTTTACCTCTTTCAAGCACAATCATATTATTAACCCCAAAATCTTTTAACATTGAGGTAATTCCCACGCCAGCAGGACCTGCACCAATAATAACTACATCATATTCTTTCATATTTGATACCCTATACTATTTTAAAATTAATTCAAGAATGAGAATCATTCTCATTCTTGTATAATATCAGAGAATTTGTAAATAGGTAGAAATTTTAAACTCAATATAATTAATATATAATTATCAGAATGAAAATAATTAAAAGATTAATAAATATATATTCTAATTTTGGATTCTTAAAAGCAACATATAAATTATTTTTATATTTATTTAAGTTTTTTTATTATAATTTTTGGAGAATATCCCCATTCAAATTTTCTTTGTCATTATATGGAGTTCTTATCAAACGAGACTTTAATGGCCCAAATGCAGTTACCTTCAAGTATTCACTAATAGGTCAATACGGAAAATTCTTTTCAAAATTTTTAAAAAAACAGGCAGATGCTGCAATTTTTTTAGATATAGGAGCAAATTTAGGAATTTATACATTGGTGGCATTGAAAAATTCAAATATTGAAAAAATTTATTCATTTGAACCTCAGTCAGTTCCGTTTAAATTCTTAAATGAAAACGTTAATAGAAATAATGGCCATAATAAATGCACAACACTAAAGTATGGAGTAAGTCACGAAACTAAAAAAAGTTTTTTAAAAATTGATAATAGCCATCTTGGAAAATCAAAATTAAAAGTTTCTTCAGATGGAAAAACTATGGATAAATCTCAATTTTCTAAAGAAACAATATTTGAAGATATTAATATAATCGGCAATAAAGAACTGTCTGATTTATTAAGTTTAGATCTCTCAAAAAAAATAGGTGTAAAAATTGATACGGAAGGTCATGAGTTATTTGTATTAGAAGGATTAAAAAGTACTAATTTTTGGAAAAATATCTGTTGGATTTTTATGGAATTTTCAAGAAAAGCAAATCATCAAAAATGTTTAGATATTATGTCCAATGAAGGTTTCAAGATAATAAAAAAAGTTGGAAACGAAGAGCATTACGATTTATTGTTCAAAAAATAAAGTAATTTAATAATACATTTTATTTATTTGATGCTAGTAAGAAGCCTCATTTTTCTCAAATGGAAACATAGGTTTTCTTCTATTTTTGAAATGAAAATTATGAAGTCCAGATGCAGTAACTCCTGGAGAATCTAAAGCAATTATTTTTGAAGCGATTGGCTCAAAAGCTGGTCTAGGCGACATTACTCCCTTGGCTATTATTATGGGATAATTCATTGGATCTAGTCCCAATGAATAATATAATTGGATGCTAGTATTTCCTATTCTCTTACTAGTCAGTATTAGCGTATTCTCATCCTCAGTCTCAATAACTACTGAATCACCCGAATCAAAATATCTATACCCCCCATGAGTTTTTCCAAGATCTTCAAATTCTCCTTCAAAATATTTTTTTACTGTTCCTGTTACTTCAATGGGGTCCCCATGCAATGAGTCACTTTTACCTCCTACTTTTAGTGTGACCATGGATCCAATTTTATTTATACATTTTTTAACAGCTTCCGGGTCATATATAGTTTGAAGAATGCCACTTACACCTATTTCTCTTGCCTTATGAAGTATGTGAGTAGAATCTGCTGAAGACCCTGCCCCTATATTATCTCCAGAGTCCATTAAAACTACTGGTTTTTCTCTAATGGATACTGCTTCTATTAAACCTTCTTCTATTGATGGAGCTGATGAATCCATTTCAAATCTTTTATCCCAAGCATATTTTGCTATTTTTTTTGAATATTCGTTAGCTTTATCCAGATTATTATTTGTAATCACAACAAATGACATTCCCATTTTTTCTATATCAGAATATGGATATCCTTCTGCAACACTTACAGAAAGGACTTCATCATCAGAATATAGTTTTTTAGATTCTGAAAGAATTGATTTCATGGGGTCCTCATTAGTATTGTGATTTACTATATTGATTATTAGGGGAGGAGTTTCAATTGACTGCACTGGAATAATTTCCTTTTCAACAGTTTTATATATTAGTTCTGCACATTTATACCCTGTTTCATCTGCATCCAAATGAGGCGTTGTTTGGTATACAGTAGTAATATCTGTGTTCAATATCATCTGCTCAGAAACATTTGCGTGCATATCAAGATTAATGCCTAAAGGCACCTCAGTACCTATAAGATTTCTCACTCTTCTTGTAATTTCGCCATCCATATCATGAAATTCTTCTGACACCGCAGCTCCATGAAGATTTAATAGTATTGCATCAAAAGGGCCATTACTTTCTATAAGGTCTAATATTTCTGAAATTAATTTTTCAAATGTTTCAGATGTTATTGTTCCAAGAGGTCCAGTGTTAGCAAATAATAAAGGCACTATATCAAAACCAAAATCTTTAGATGCTTTATAAAAACCGCCTATTGTAGAAGGAGTATCGTACAATTTTTCTATTTCTTTTCCCCTTAAAAGCACTCCGCTTTTTTCAAAGTTTTCATATTTAGTAGGGATACTATGAAATGTATTGGTTTCGTGACTGATTCCAGCTAATGCAAATCTCATTAATTATTACCTACCTGTGTATTACAACCATTTTAAGTTCGGTCATTTCCTCAATAGCATATTTTGGGCCTTCCTTCCCCATTCCACTATCTTTAAGTCCGCCATATGGCATAAAATCTGCTCTAAATTGTGTCCCACTATTAATATTTAAATTTCCTGAATCAACTTCAAGAGCAAATCTTAAAGCATGATCTAAGTTTTCAGTAAAACATGCAGCACTTAAACCAAATCTAGTATCATTTGCCATCGCAATTGCTTCATCAATATTTTTTGCTGGCATTACTGTGACTGCAGGACCAAACAACTCTTCCCTGCAAATCTTCATATCTGGATTTGCATCAGCAATAATTGCAGGACTCACTATAGCTCTTTCTCTTTCTCCTCCTGTCAGCAATCTTGCTCCACCAGAAACAGCTTCATCTATCCACTCTGATACTCTAACAGCATCGTCCTCTCTGACCATTGGACCAAGTTTTACTGGGTCTTCTATAGGGTTTCCAACTTTAAGTGATTCAACAACAGGAACTAATGCATCTAGGTAATCTCCATAAATTGATTGGTCAACTATTACTCTTTGAGTAGATATGCATACTTGGCCAGCATTTGAAAATCCGCTTTGCGTTGTAGCTTGGGCAACTTTTTCTAAATCTGCATCTGGTAAAACAACCAAAGGACTATTAGAACCTAATTCCATAGTTACTTTCTTAAGGCCCGCATTCTTACAAATTATTTCGCCAACTTCCTGGCTTCCTGTAAATGTAACTTTTCTTATCTTAGGATTCCCAACAAGAGCATTTCCGATTTTACTTCCGCTTCCTGTAATACATTGTATTGATTCGGGAGGGAATCCAGCATCAACCATTATTTCAGTTAATTTTAAAGCAGATAAAGGCGTATCTGAAGCGGGTTTCAAAACTACTGAATTACCCGCAGCAAGTGCAGGCCCAACTTTATGTGCAACTAAATTTAATGGAAAATTAAATGGGCTTATAGCTGCAACAATTCCTACTGGAACTCTTAACGTAAATCCAAATTTACCTTTATTTCCAGGTGCTGCGTCAAGTGGTAAAACTTCAGAATTCAATCTTTTTGCTTCTTCTGCTGACACGATTATAGTCTCTTTGCATCTTTCAACTTCCATCCTGCCTTCAGAAATAACTTTTCCCTCTTCAAGGGTTATTGTTCTTGCTAAATCTTCCTTTCTCTCTTCAATAAGCACTGATGCCTTCATAAGTTTTTCATATCTCTCATGGGCAGATAATTTTTTCATTTCCGTAAATCCGTTTTCTGCACTATTAACTGCATTATTTACATCATCTACTGATGCTGAAGGAACAGTATCAACAACTGATCCATCATATGGATTTAAAACTTCTTGAACTTGATCCCTTGATACCCATTCCCCATTTAAATACATTTTCATAATTTTCTCCTGCTAAATAAAATAATTATTATTTTTGACCATAAAATAAATTATAGGTAATGTAAATTAATGATAGATTTTGGTTATTGCTTACCTATATTTTCTGGAAGCCAAGATAAAATGGCTAGAACACCTATGGTTAATTCATTAACGGATTTAAATTCTTTGAATGTATCTAAAGCTGAACAACTTGGGTTTAATTCTTTATGGGTTGCGGATCATCTAAGCATGAATAACGATAATGCTATTTTGGAAGGATGGACAACTTTAAGTTGGGCTGCAGGAATAACAAAGAATATTATGCTTGGCAACATTCATTTTAATAATATAATTAGACAGCCATCTTACACTGCAAAAATTATTACAACACTTGATACCTTAACAAAGGGAAGAATGAATCTTTTTTTTGATGGTGGTCATCCAGGCACAATAAATGAAGTTACAACCTATGGTTTCGAATTTCTAAGCAATCTAGAAAGGATTGAGATGCTTGAAGAAGCTATAGAAATGATAAATCTGTTATGGAAAGAACCAAAAAAAAGTTTTAATGGAAAGCATTATTCTGTGGAGGATATATATTTTAATCCCCTGCCATATAATAGCCGCAAAATACCTATTTGGATTGGGACATTGACTCCTTCCAGTCAAACTAAGGATTGGAATTTAAGGCTTTCAAAGACTGTAGCAAAATATGCTGATTGGTGGAATTTGACCCCAATAGGTATTGATTCATATAAAAAAACTATTGAAGATATGAAAGTAATTTTTAGTCAGGAGAAAAGAGATTTCGCAACTGTTAAAAAATCTGTTGAATTAGAGATTCTTATTGCTGAAAATGATAGGGATTTAAATTCCTTAAAAGAAAAGATCAAAATGAACAATAAGGAACAAAAATTTTTTGGTGATTGGGAAAATTGGAGTAAAACAAATTTATACGGAACCCCAGATGAAATATATGAAAAATTATTGAAATATATTGATCTTGGAGTTGAAAATTTTATGCTTTGGTTTATTGACAGCCCATCAACAGAAGGGATGGAAATATTTAGTAAAGAAATAATTTCAAAATATAAGTAAAGGAGATGAAATGAAATTAGGATATAGTACTTGGGCAATGCCAAAAATACCAATTGATACTTCAATAAAATTTTTATCAGAAACAGGTTATGATGGAATAACAATTGCAACCCTTCCTCAATTTACAACATCTATTAATAATCTAGACATCAAAGAAAGAAAAAGAATATTAAATTTATCAAAATTATATTCAATCCCAATAACATCAGTTATGAGTTTTACAAATTTAATGGAAGAAAATAAAGAAAATTTAAAAAATAATATTAAATTTGTTAATGATTCAATAGACCTTGCAAACGACTGGGGAACAAATTATTTGATCACAGGGATCGGGGGGAGGCCTAATGAACTTGAGAATATTCAAAAAAATGAAGAATTCATTGAAAGAATAAGTGAGTTAGGTTTGATAGCTAAATCTAAAGGGGTAACAATTGCCTTAGAGCCCCACGTTGACCAAGCAGTAGAAAAACCTGATCAACTTGTTGAATTAATAAATAAAATAAATATGGATTCAGTGAAAGCAAACTTTGACATAAGTCATTTTAATGTTCAAGGAATCGATGTAAATGAATCAATTGAAAAAGTGTTGCCTATATCAGTTGCATGTGACGTTAAGGATGAGAGAGGTGTAGTGCCTAATTGGTCTTATGTAGCTCCAGGTGAAGGTGAATTCGATTACACAAATTACTTAAAAATTATGAAAAAAGCTGATTACAGAGGATTTATAACAATTGAAATAAGTTTTCAAGTCCAAGCTAATCCAAATTACGACCCACTTGCAACTGCAAAAAAATCATATGAAATTTTAGATAGAGCTTTTAATGAAGCAAATATAAACAGATAATAAATATTGGAGAGAAAATGAGTAAATCAAAACCAAAAATTGGCCTAGCATCTAATAGAAATGTGAGAGATATCTATTTAACAAAGAATGACTTAAAAAAAATTGAAACTAAATTTGATTTTGTATGGGGTGAATTCAATGAAGAGTCTAGTTGGGATGAATCACCAACAACGATTGAAAATGTTAAAAATAATTTTAAAGAATTCTGTAAAAATCTAGATGGCCTTATTGTAAGCCATGGGTCACCATATGTTGATATTGATATTATCAAAAATGCTAAAAATCTTAAGTTTATTGGTGAACTTGAAGGAGATAGATTTTCTCAAAGAATTGATTTGGAGGCTTCATTTAAAAACAATATTAATGTTGTAGACACTACTCATGGGTCTTCATATCCAGTTGCAGAGTGGGCGTTGGCTTTATCAATAATTGGTTTAAAAAATGGAGGATATCATTTTCGAAAAATGATTAACGGGGAAATATCTTTTCCAGATAATGACAGAACCAAAGACCCGGGTTTTATTATGGGAGAACTATGGGAGAGGAAAGTTGGATTGATTGGCTGTGGTCATATTGGTAGGAGATTGTTGAGCTTCCTGAAGCCATTTAATACAGAAAACTTTGTATATGATCCTTACTTAAGTAGAGATATAGCAGATATATACGAATTCACACAAACTAGTCTTGAATACATTATGTCAAATATGGAAGTTATAATTTGTCTTGCACCTTTGACACCTAAGACTAAGGGCATGATTGGCAGTAAAGAATTAAACATGATTAAATCTGGATCTATTTTGGTTAATGTTTCAAGGGGACCAATAATTGAGACTGATGCACTTATACAAAGGTTAAGTAAAAAAGATATAATTGCTTCATTAGATGTTTTTGATCCAGAACCAGTGCCCTTAGATTCTCCTGTTAGAAAAATGGAAAATGTATTTTTATCTCCTCACGTGGCAGGAGTTACAAAGAGATGCCAACCAAGATTTATGAGTATCATGATTGATGAACTTTATAGATTTTTTTCAGGTCACAAAACTAAGTACAATCTTTCCGATTTCACAATTTCTAATAGAAAAGGTTTATAAGGCTTAATCTATATTAGATAATTTTTTTATACTCAAAGCTGTTGCAGCTATGTCAGGTTCTGAAAGTCCTAATCCCATTGTTGTATCAACAACTGAAGAACTAGCCATAGTAACCGGAAGATCAAGTCCAAGCTGAATAAGCAATTCCTTAATTATGCCAAGATCTTTAACTAAATTCCTAAGAGGTGCTGGAGAATTTTCAAATTCTTTATTCACTGTTATGGGGCCGTTTCTTTCAATCATCATACTTCTGCCCCAGCTGGTATTAAGAATATCAATTGCAGATTCTAAATTTACACCAGCTTGCTCTGCAAGAACAAATGCTTCAGCAGCAGCAACTGTATTAGTGCTGACAAGTAGCTGATTTACTAATTTCATTGCTGTTCCAGCACCACTTGGCCCCATATGTGATATTTTTTTTCCCATCATTTCAAATGCTGGTTTCGCTTTATTAAAAATTTCTTCTTTACCACCAACCATTATAGTTAAAGTCCCATCAGCTGCTCCGCCGGGCCCTCCACTTATGGGAGCATCTAGAAAATTCACGCCTTTGTTTTGGGCATATTCATAACAATCTTTAGAAGTTTTGACATCAACAGTACTATGATCAACGATTACTTGACTTGAGTTTGCTAAGTCACAAATTCCCCCGCTTCCCATAATAAGGTTTCTAGATGTTTCAACATTCGGAAGGCAGGTTAAAATTATGTCCACTTTAGAAACAAGCTCTTCTAATGAAGAACAACCAGAAGCTCCTTTTTCAGCCATTTTTGATATTTTTTCTGGAGTCCTTGTATAAACATAAAGATCAGATTTATTTTCAATTTTTTCTAATATGTTGCTAGCCATCCCACTGCCCATATTTCCTAAACCTACAAATCCTATTTTCATTTGATTCTCCTTAAATACTCGATAATTTTTTATATTAACTTAAATTTAATAAATTTTCTTAATTTAAGCTATTTATTAACAATTTGGAAAGTTTTTAAATATTCAACAATTGATGCTTGTTCAAAAGCACTTAATTCTTTGTATTTTTCTTTGCTCTCTTCAGCATCGCCCCCATGCATTATTATTGCTTCAGATACCAATGTTGCTCTTCCGTGGTGCAGAAAAGGTGGTTCACTTGCAAAGCCCCAAAGTTTCCTAGTCATCCATTGGTTAGTATCGATCTTTCCTCTACTTGATAATTGCTTTACTTTTTCATTATCCAATTTACTTCCCATATTATGCCTTTTTAAATCAGAAAATAATGGAATAAGATAATTTCCTTCTTTATCCTTTTTAAGATTAGGAAAAAATTTTTCAAGATTTACTTTTATTCCTTCTGTGTCTTCAGGAGATAAATGGTTTTTTGGGTTAAATGGGCTTGGATCAGTAAATTCTAAACTTTTCAATGGCAGGTTTTCTATGTGACATGAATTGCACCCTATACTTGAAAATAATGACTCTCCAATATCCACAGCCTCTCTTTCTTTTTTACTTTCTGGCATTACCCTTCCAGGTATATCTAAAGTAGCCTGAAATAAGGTCACTGCTGTTATATCACCAGAAGATAATTCATTTTCAACTCCGTCTCCATCATAATCAGACATATCAGAAAGTAAATCCATCCCTTTATGCACATCCTCCCTATCTAAAAATCTTTCAGAAGACTGCATACCATGATGATGATTCATTGCGTTGTTTGTAAAAACTCTTAAAGAAACGATAACCCCTTTTTGAGTAAAAGGTTTTATTACTAAATCTCTATCAACTCCTTCTATTTCTAAAGTATCAATAGTTCCGTTTGGCCTAGCAGTAAGATAACCAAAATTTACACCTTTAGTTGACAATAAAATCCTAACGTTTCTATCTTCTTTTATGGCTAAAGCTTCTGCGGTAGCCCTTTGTGCAATTAAGTCCTTTGTCATTTCACGTGCAAGAAGCTCAACCAGCCCAGAACCAAACATGCCAATTGTGTTTCTCTCATTACCTACTTCACTTAGCTTAATATCACTATCTAAACTTTCAGTATCAAAGTCTAAAAATGGAGATTTTTCAGCAGATGAAAAAACATTAGTAACATTACTTCCTCCCCCACCAACAATAGGCATATTATGACAGTCGGAGCATGCTTGAGATTCGGGCCCCGAAATTCTATTAAAATTTTCAGGGAAAATCTTTTTATTTTTTCTTCTAGTTCTATCACCAGCACTGAGGGGTCTGCCAAAACCATCTAGTGAATTAAATCTAGCAGTAAACAGTTCTTTTCCATGAATTACAACATCTTCAATTGAAATTAACCCTGATTCTATATCTGATTGGGATATATGTTTTTTTACACTTGGCTCATCACCAATATAAATAATTTTATTTTGACTGGCACTACAAGAAAAAGTGATTGATAAAATAATAAATATTAAAATTATATTCCATGAAAATTTCATTTGCTTTTAGTCTATTTTTTTGGCTTTATAAAATATTTTGAAATATCTTTATCTGCACAAAGTTTCATTTTTTTTGATAGTTTGCAGCTGACAATTTGATTCTTTTTAAATTCATAAATCTCCCTAAATGACTCTTTATCATTTGACTGATTACAAAATGCGCAATCACAGCCCTTAATTATCCTGGATTGAATAGTGATGTCCCCAGATGTTTTTGACCATTTTTGGTCAGGATCAGGTTTAGGTATACAATCTGTTAATAGCTTAGTATAAGGGTGAGCAGGGTTATTTATTACATTTTCTACACTGCCTGCTTCAACAACTTGCCCTCTGTATAAAACCATTATGTTATCTGCTACTTGATAAGCAGTTGTAAGATCATGAGTGATGTAAATTATTGATATACCATGGTTTTTTCTTAAATTTTTTAACTCTTCAAGAATTGTTGCTCTTAAAGATGCATCCACCATAGAAACTGGCTCGTCAGCAATAATTATTTTTGGCCTTAGTAAAAAAGCTCTTGCAACCATAATTCTTTGTCTTTGACCTCCACTCAATTGGTGAGGATATCTTCCAAGAGTTTCGTCTGGTCTTAAGCCCACTTCTTCAAGAGCAGAAATAATCATTTCGTCTGATTCTGACTTACTACTTGCCATTCCAAATTTCTTTAATGGTGTGGTCAATACATGGTCAACTTTATAAAAAGGATTATATACTTCAAAAGGATCCTGAAAAATTGTCTGAACGTCTTTTTTAAAATTCAATTCCTCATCCTTTGTCATGTAATCAAGGTCTTTATCTTTAAATCTTAAAACCCCACTACTTTTTTTTAAAATTCCAGCTAATACACGAGCAAAAGTTGTTTTCCCACTACCACTTTCGCCTGCAATTGCTGTAATCGATGGAGTTTTATCGTCAATAGAAAATGAAACAGGTTTAAGAGCTAAATTTCTTTTTTTTATAAATGTTCCGCTAACGTATTCTTTGGAAATATTTTCTGCTTTTAGTAAAGATCCCAACTTAATTACCTTTTCACTCTTTTTTTTGTTCGGCCATAATCAGAACATTTAAGGCATTTTTGAAAATAATGATCTTTTGATGCCTTTACCCATGGAATTTTATTTGTAGTTTTTTGCCCTATTCTTAGGCAGAAACTACAACCTTCTTGAAGGTTTAGAAGGGATGGAGGTATTCCAGGTATTCCAATTAAATCACGCTTACTATTAGTATCAGGAAGACTATCAATAAGAAGTCTTGTGTATGGATGTTTTGGTTTTTTAAATATATCTGAAACATTTCCCATTTCAACCATTTTTCCAGCGTACATTATGCCAATTTTGTCAGCAAATTGGGCCATTAAACCCATATCATGCCCTATAAGTATACAAGCAGCACCTAGATTTGCTTGGACCTCGTAAAGTGTTTCCATTATTTGCCTTTGTACAATTACATCTAATGCACTTGTAGGTTCATCAGCAATAATTACTTTCGGCTTCATCGAAATAGATATAGCTATACATACTCTTTGCTTCATCCCTCCACTTAATTCATGAGGAAAAAGATTCACTACCGAATAATCTAAGCCAACGCTTTCCATTAATTTAGTCAAAAATTTCTCTTTTTCATCTTTTCTTAACTTTAACCCATGATCTATTAACGCATCCATTATTTGAGGCTTAATTCTCTTAACAGGATTTAGTGAGTTCATTGCTCCTTGAGGGATCATTGATATCTCACTTAATTTAGTCTTACGCATTTCTTCTTCATTCAAGTCAATTATATTTGTTTTACCGACCATAATCTGCCCAGATTCTATATTTGCAGGATACTTATGGGCCTTCATTAGTGCTAATGCAATAGTAGATTTACCAGAACCAGATTCCCCAACAAGCCCCATCCTTTCACCTGGCACCAAAGAAAAAGAAACATCTTCTACAGCTTTAACTGGCCCTTTAGAAGTGTGGTAATAAACTTTTAGGTTTTTAACATCAAGAATATTTGGCATCAAACCCTATCCTTAAGTCTTGGGTTTGCAATCTGATCTAGTCCAGCAGTAATTAAAAATAAGCTAAGAAATAACAATATCATTACAACAACCGGAGGCATAAACCACCACCATAATTCTCTGATTAAAGCACCATAATGCAAGGCCCAATATATTGTTAACCCAATTGATGGTTCATTTTGTGGACCTAGACCAAGAGCAGAAAGACCTAAAGATGCTAAAACAGCACCTGCAGTAGCGCCTGTCAGACTTGCAGCTATGAAAGGTAAAAGATTAGGAAGCATCTCTTTAAATATTATCTCCATATCATTTACGCCATTTAACTTTGCAACTTGAACATATGCTCTTTCTCTCATAGTTAGAACTTGAGCTCTTGTTACCCTTAATGCGCCCATCCATCCAAATGCAGCAATTACAAATCCGAGTAGAGTTGTGCTTACAATATCAAGTAAAGAGGCAACAACAATCAAAATTAACAAACCTGGGATTGTCATAAATACATCAGACATTAATCTAAAAAATGTATCGATCTTCCCTCCAAAATATCCGCCAATAAACCCTAAGATAGTTCCAAAACTCACACCTACGAATGCAGCAATTAAACCAATTTTTAAAGTTTGGGGAGTTCCTAATAATAAGTCTGCAAATACGTCTCTTCCTTGTTGGTCAGTACCAAGCCAATGTTCCCAAGATGGAGGCTGGGAAGGATAACCCGCTCCAACATCTGCCATTTCTGGGTCAATAAACCATCCTCCAACAACCCCAAAGAAACTTACAAATAAAAATAAAATAATTCCAGAAGTTAACAATTTGTTCTTTAAAACTTCTTTAGCCCCTAACCTTAACTTATCCATTTTCACCACCTTCTAATTTAATTCTTGGGTCAACTAATGGGTAGATTAAGTCAATTAAAAATAATGAAAATCCAAGTGAAACTATTATAAATAATATTATTCCTTGAAGTAAGAAATAATCATTTGAAGTAATTGCTCTATATAATAAATTTCCTAAACCAGGATAAGCAAATATTACTTCTACTAAAACCGAGCCAGCCAAAATTGTTCCTAAGCTTATTGCAAGCCCGGTTACTTGAGGAAGTAATGCATTTCTAACACCATAGGACAGGAAAACTCTTCTGTCTTTTAATCCTTTATATTCAGCAAATTTCATATAGTCTTCACCCATTGTTGTTATCATCATTCCCCTCATTCCAAGACCCCAAAAGCCAATTGAAGTTAATACAATAGATGCTGCAGGCATGATAGCATGCCAAAGTACGCTTGTTATCATTTCTAAAGTCCAGCCTGGCTTTACCCCAAAACCAAAAGCTCCTGCTGTAGGCAAAACCCCCCAATTGATTGCAAATAGATAAATAAATACTATACCTAATAAATAATATGGAATTGCTGATAATGTCATTAATAATGGAACAAAGTATTTAACAAAATTACCTGTTTTTGGCCACGCAAGCAAAGCCCCAAAGATTGTTCCTACAATAAAAGCAATAAATGTGGCAACCGTCAAAAGCCCAATTGTCCATGGGACAGCTCTCATAATTTCATTTATTACTGGTGTCCTGTCTGCTATAGTCCAGCCAAAATCAAGATGAAAAATGTCGTTCCAATAATTTAAATATTGCTCTCCAATAGATTTATCTAATCCGTATTTTGCTTCATAAATTGCTGTTAGTTCTTTAATTTTAGAAACATTTACTCCACCTTGAGCTGCGAGTTGATAAAGTCTCTCTTCTATCGGGTTAGTATCTCTTAACCTAGGTATAATAAAATTAATAGTAACTGCAACAAATATAACTGCCAGAAAAAGTAGAAATCTTTTTATAACATAGTCCCAAGACATTCTTTTAGCCCTTATCTATTTAAGTAATTATTTGACATTTAACATAATCTTAACAAAAATGTAACAAATTAAAAAATTATTTCATTCGACTTTATAAACTAGGAATTATTATAAAATTCTTACTTAATTGAGTTGATGGAAGGAAGGAAAATACTATGAAACGAAGTTTCTATTTACTTATGATTTCATCTATCGTTCTTTCTATTTCTATTGCTTGTGCAGGTGAAACCGAGACTATTGTTGAAGAAAAAATAGTTGAAGTTGAAGTTGAAAAAATAGTAGAAAAGGAAGTTGAAGTTGAAAAAATAGTAGAAAAGGAAAGAGTAGTTGAGAAAGTCGTTCCTCCTCCAGACTATAAGCCTGGAAACAGAGGAGATGTTGCAAGAGAAGACACATTAATCATTACTGGTTTTGGGCCTGGGGCAACTCAATGGGAAGGTTTTGACAATCTCAACCCTTATTCACTAGGTGGATTGGGAAGAGTAAGAGGTATTTTAAATAAAACTATTTATGAATACATGTATTACTATAATCACAACACTGGTGAAGAAATGCCATGGCTAGCTACTAGCTATGACACTCATGCAGACGGTATGGGAGTTGACGTAACTTTAAGAAAAGGTATCGAATGGTCGGACGGTGAATCATTCACATGTGATGACGTAAAATACACAATCGAGTTACTTCGAGATACTCCTGAGCTAGTTTTTGCTAGCGATATGAATGAATGGGTAAAAGATGTTGATTGTAAAGATGATCATAACTTTACAATTAATCTTAATAAACCAAATGTAAGGTTCTTCTACTTCTACTTTGTGGAAAACTCTGAAATTCACATTCAGATTCTTCCTAAGCATGTTTGGGAAAATGAAGACCCTCTAGAATTCAATAACTGGGATCCTGATAAAGGATATCCTGTAGGTACTGGTCCTTATGTAGCTGTTGAAGCCTCTGCTCAAGCACAAGTCTTTGACAGGAATGATGCATGGTGGGCATCTAAAACTGGATTCTCTCACCAACCTGTTCCTTTAAGAGTTGCTTACATACCTCCTGGAAGCGCAGATACTGCTGCTGCTCGAACCATTAATAATGAGTTCGATATTGCATCAATAATGCAACCGGGTGTATTTTTAGCTGCTAAATCAAAGAACCCAGCTGTAAAGAGTTGGGCAGTTGAAGGCCCATCTTGGGGTGCTGCAGATGCTTGTCTATATACATTAGGCCTAAATACTCAATGGGGTATTATGTCTGATGTAAATGTTAGAAGAGCAATCAATAGGACTGTAGATAGAGATAAATTAGTAATGCTAGCTTATGAAAATTCTACAGTAGCTAGAGGTATTCCATATTCTACATATGGTGGACTAATAGCTTACGAAGATAAACAAAAAGACTTAATTGCTAAGTACGACCCTACAAAGCATGATCTCGCTGAAGCAGCTGAGCATATGGCTTTGTCAGGATGGACTAAAGACTCTGATGGAATGTACACAAAGGATGGTTCTAAGTTTACATTCGACCTTCATGTTCCTGGTTGGTTAAAACCAATGGGTCCTATACTTGAGAAGCAGTTCAAAGATGGTGGATTTGACACAACCTTTGTACTACATGACCCAGACAACGCGCCAATGTTCGATAAAGTAAGAACAGGTAATGCTGATGCATGGGTAGTAGTGCACTGTGGAAGTAGTAATGAGCCTTGGGGAACATTACAACATTACCACAGCAAGTTTGCTGCTCCATCACAGGGTGAAATGAATACATATATTTGGGGTAATAGCCATTACAATAACCCAGAATATGATGCAATTATTGATCAAATGGATGCCATTCCAGGATCTCCAAATAGTCCTGAATACATGGCATTAGCTGATCAAGCTCTTGAACTTTTCCTAAAGGATATTACTGAAGTAACTCTTGCTGAAGAAAGGCACGTAGTAACTTTCAATGATACCTACTGGAAAGGTATGATGAGTGCAAATGATCCTTATGTAGCACCGTACAGTTTATGGGCTGCATTTATGCAAGTTATACTGAACGTAAGTAAAGCTCAGTAATACTGATTCATTATTAAATTAAAAGGGGCTGTTAACTCAGCCCCTTTTTTTTAAATAAAATTATCTTTAGGGAAAGGTGTAATAAAAAAATGACTCTTAAATTAGGAATTGTTGGTTGTGGTGGTATGGGGTTTCGGCATATGCAAGGCATATCGGAGGTAATGAGGCATAGCAATATTGCAAAACTTGAAGCAATTTGCGACCTTCATGAAGAAGCTGCTAATCATGTTGCAGATGAAGCAGAAAAAAATAATGGGTACAGACCAAAAATTTATACAGATTTCGATTCAATGATTTCTGAATCTGGTATAGATATACTTGATATAGTCACAGACACTAAAACACATCACGTATTTGCTATTAAAGCTATGAATAAGGGTATAAGTGTTTTAACAGAAAAACCAATGGGTATAACTTTAAAAGCTTGCAGGAAAATGAAAGATGTTCAAGAAAAAAATAATGTAAAACTTGCTGTTGCTGAAAATTACAGACGAGATCCTATGAATAGATTGGTTAAGGCCTTAATTGATGAGGGCGCAATAGGTGATTTACAAATGGTGATTGATGTATCAGTTTCTGGTGGAGGTTATCTTATGCATGGAACCGGGTGGAGAGCAAAAAAATCGCTTGCAGGCAGCCTGATATTAGAACAAGGAGTACATACATCAGATTTAATATTATATTTTATGGGAAAAGCTAAAACAATTTATGCTAAAACTGGTGTCTTAAACCCAATTAGAAAAACATCAGGGATGTTAAATGAACAATTAAAAAAATTTTATGGGCACAGAGTTGAAGATCAATTAGACAATAATGAAAGCCAAATAGAAATTGATGCTGAAGATACTGCAATTTCTGTTATTGAATTTGAAAATGGATCGATTGGCCAAATGACTATGAGTAGTGCAGCTAGTGGATACGGATTCGGAAATGAATCAATTCACGGATCAAAAGGAACAATTAAACTCCCAGGAAGCAGAAATGGTAGAAGCCCAATAATTTTAAGAGACCCTAAAAATCCAGGTGAACCTCCAATTGAAATTACAGGAGATAAACTATTAGATCTGGTGCCTAAATGGGAATTAGATGAGGTTACTTCATTGTATTTCGATAATAAAAAAAGGTTAACTAGCTACAAATACGACTTTGAAGAAATAGATCGGAAATTGATTGCTATAGAAATCCATGATTTAGCAAAATCTATAATTGATGATTCAAGCCCAGAAGTTGATTCTGAAGTAGGTATGGATGCATTGGCTCTTGCTTATGGGGCTTTAGAATCAGGAGAATCTGGTGAAACTGTTAACTTAAAAGATATAATTTCCGGAGTTACTAATTCTTACCAAAGTATAATTGACGAAGAATTTAATATTTAAATTAAATTTTTATTAATGAAACAATTATTTTTAAAAAAAAATTTATTTCTATTAAGCTCAATAATTATTTTAATTGGTTGTATTCAAGTTCAAAATAATCAAAATAATGTTGAACTTGGTACTAAGTTAGCATGCAATATCTTTGATGATCTTCAGGTTGGGGTAATGAAAGATAAGATACCTGTAAAAGAAATAAAAATAATGATAAAAAAACTTGAGGCTGCATCAATGAGGTCTTCTGATAAAGTTTTAGAATCTTCAAAAAGATTTGTTTTAGCAGCTGAAGAAGCAGCAACTAATTATTATGTATATCCAACATTTTTACCACTTGCATATGATGATACATACGAGCATATGGCAATTCATGTCGAATCTTATCTTGCTTTACAGGAATTAACAAAAGCATGTGAAGATGAAGGTGTAAATATAACAAAGAATTATACTGAAGAATCTGGTGAAGAAATCATCAAATTAGATTATTACGTACCAGAAAATGCAAGGGTTAAAAATATTGATCAAGTAGATAAAGCTATTGGAGATTATTTGAAAAATCATTCTTGGGGAGATTTTGGTGCCAAGTGTGACGAATGGTTAAAAATGGATTATGAAATATCCAAAGACAAAACTTTTATTGATAATGAAAAAAATAAATGGATAGCTCAATATTACTTGAAAGATGGAAAATTTCTTGGGCCAAATCCATTAATTTATTATCTTGATATTTTTACTGAAGATGTAAATGGTCATCAAAACAATAAAGTTGCCAGCCATATCGCAGAAGGGTGCGATCAGTGGTAAAAACTAAATTTTTTTAAATTTAATAACATTTTAGCAACTTTAACTGGAATGCAATAAGATAAAATAATAGAAGTAAATGGTAATCCAAAAAATATAATTACGTCTAAAATAAAACCAACAAAATTTCCATATGCTATTCCTACATTATCATCTTCAAATAAGTAGTATGCAAAGTAAATCTTAAGGTCGAATGATAGTTTACCCCAAAGTAAAAATGTTGATCCAAAAAAGAAAAGAAGGCTAAAAAAAAGTGAATTAAAAAACCAAAAATTAATTTTAGAATAATAATTATAGGTAAGCTTCTTATCATCTTCACTGAAATATATCGGAGATTTCTTTTTCTCTATTTTAAAAGTTTTTAAGACATATAAAATACCCAAAGTAAAACTTACGCATAATAAGCCAATCCATATTGGAAAAAGGAAGTTTACAATTTCTTGATATGTATAGTTGCTTGTGCCCACTTTTATTTAAATTACTCTTTTCTTTGTGTACTAGTTTGTTATATTTTCAGCAAAAATTTCTAAAACATGCTTCGGGTTACTATTTGAAAAATCTTCAATTTGGTGCCTACATGATACTCCAGTAATAGCAATCTCTGTTTCATTATCTAAGCTATTAATGTATGGCAATAGCCTGTCTTCTGCTATTTTCTTTGAAATATCATAATGCTCTTTTTCATAACCGAAAGCACCAGCCATTCCGCAACATCCGGACGGTATCTTTTCTACATGTGCATTAGGTATTAATTTCAATGAATCTACAGAAATATTTTCTCCTATCAATGTTTTTTCATGGCAGTGAACTTGTACAGCATATGATTTTTTTTGAAAATTATCTTTAAATTTTATGTTTTTATTTGAATCTTTTAATAATAATTCTTGCAAAAGATATGTATTGTTAGAAATTTCATTAACTCTATTATCATCGGGGTACATATCGGGATATTCATCTTTCAGCGCAGAGATACAACTTGGCTCTACACCTACAACAATTGCACCTTCTTTAACATACTCATAAATTTTACCGATATTATATTTTGCATTTTCTTTAGCTGGCTCAAGAAGACCTTTTGAAATTAGAGGCCTTCCACAGCATTTCTGGTCAACTAATTTAACTTAATAATTCAAAGCATTTAGTATTTTGACTGCTGATATTCCAACATTTGGATGATTATAATTTGTAAAAGTATCATTAAAAAAAACAGCAATTTTTTTATCAGTATTGCTTTCTTTAAATAAACTCTTAAAAGTTTTTGGGGCCAACTTTGGCAGATTTCTCCTTCTATCAATATTTAGAAATTTATCAGATACGATTTTAAATAAATATAAACTATTAAAAAAATTAAATAACCTAGGAAAATAAGAGCCTAATTTATTCAAAATTGCTATATTTCCAGTTAAGCGAGACCTAAGTGGGACACTGTTATTTTTATAATATTGATGGAGAAATTCATATTTAATTTTTGCCATATCAACGCCTGATGGGCACTCTGATTTACAAGTTTTACATTCAAGACACAAATCTAAAACATCAAATAATTTTTTAGAGTTCAATTGTTTGATGGGTAATTTTCCTGACAAGGCTGCCCTTAATGCATTTGCTCTTCCTCGTGTTGAGTCAACTTCATTTCTAGTTGCCATATATGATGGGCACATATATCCATTTCCAATTTTTTTACATGCCGCTTGACCGTTGCACATCTCAATAGCTTGAGCAAAACCTCCTTCTTTTTCAAAAGATAAAAAAGTTTCGGTATTCTCAGATTTATATGATTTACCAAATCTTAAATTTTCATCCATAGGAGGTGTTTCAATAATTTTGCCTGGATTCATAATATTTTTCGGATCGAAGCTTTTCTTGAGATCTTGAAATGCTCTATAAATATTTTCTCCATACATTTTCTTTGTCCAGGCACCTCTCACAATCCCGTCACCATGTTCACCACTAAATGCTCCACCGAATTCAAAAACTAAATCAGATATTTCATCAGATATTTTTACCATTCTTTTTATATCTTCTTCTTTCTTGAGATTTATTAGTGGCCTTATGTGAAGGCACCCAACAGAAGCATGCCCATAATAACCAGCAGTTGTTCCATTTTGCCTAACTATTTCATCAAACCTTTTGACGTATTCAGGTAATTTTTCTGGAGAAACTGCAGTATCTTCAACAAATGGGATGGCTTTTGCTTCACCAGGTTTTTTCATTACTAAACCGAGGCCAGCTTTTCTCATATTCCATACCTTTTTTTGCATTTCAGTATCTATTACTTCTGTTGAAGATAATGATAGTCCTGAAATATCAACTTTTCTTTTTAATTTTGAAATCTTGTCTTGAACTTCTAAATTATTTTCTCCATAGAATTCCACAACAATTATGTCAGTAGGATTATTATTTAAATATTCAATACCTGATGAAAATTCAGGTGACTTTCTTGCTTCTGAAATTATTATTTCTCCAATGTGCTCAACTGCAGAAGGTTTAAAATCTAAAGCAATTACTGATGCTTCCATTGATTTGATAATGTCATCAAATTCGATTACCAGTAAACCTTTACTTTTTGGCAGTTCAACTAAGTTTAGCCCTGCTTCAGTTACAGTTGCTAAAGTACCTTCAGAACCAACGATGATTTTAGTTAAATCTACATAACCACCCTTATTTATTTCATCTAAATTATAACCACCAACCCTTCTTTGAATGTCGGGATATCTTATTGATAATTCATCAGTATATTCTTTAAATAAATTTATTGAATTTAAATAGAGCTTTGAAGCAAAAGAGTCATTTAGAATTAATTTTTCAAATTCACTAAATCTAATTTTTTTAAAATCATGGTCTTCGCCATTAGACAAAATTGTCTTCAGGCTTTTAACATTATCAATAGTTTTACCGTAAATTATTGAGTGCGCACCACAAGAATTATTTCCAATTACTCCACCCACTGTTGCCCTATTAGTTGTACTTGGATCAGGAGTAAAAAGTAAATTTTGTTTTTTTAAAATTAAATTTAGATTATCTATTGTGATTCCTGGCTGAGCTATTGCAGTCATTGATTCTTTATTAATATCAATCACTTTATTAATGTACTTTGTAAAATCAATTACTATTGCCCTATTAACTGTTTGACCAGAAAGACTTGACCCTCCTCCTCTAGGTAAAATTGGAATGGAGTATTCATTTGAAATTTGTACTAATGCTTTTACGTCATTTACCGTCTTAGGTACTGCAACGCAAAGTGGGACTATTCTATAAATAGAAGCGTCAGTTGAATATATTTCTCTAGTAATTTCATCAAAATATACTTCACCTTCAACTTGAGATTTAATGAGGTTTTTTAAATCCTCATCAATATTAACAACTTTATTTTCTAACTTAAGGTTCATTATTTTTGATAATTAATAACTAAATGAATACAAATCATTATACTCATAAATTATGTCAATTTTTATGAGTTTCAATCTTTCAGGATAAATCCTTCTATAAATTTCTTGAAGGACAGTATTACTAAATTGATATGGTTTTTTTATTTTTTTTATTGTTCTTGTATATACGTATAAGTCAGATTTGTTATTTATTTTATCTAATATATTATTGGCCATTCCTGTGCCCAAATTAGCAAGGCCTATCAATCCGATTTTCATGTCAATCTTCTAAAATTTAGTTGAAGTATTTAATTAATAATATTGGATTTAAAATAAAAAAATCAATTTAAATAATTTAATACATATTTTAAATTAATGTAATATTGGATAATAACTAGATTTAGGGGTTTTATGAAAAAATATAAAATTATTTTATTAACCTTGGTAACAATTTTACTTATTTCATGTGGAGATTCTTCTTCAGGGATATCATTTGAACAAATTTTTTCTGATGAAAATATACAAAGCGAGGAAGATTTAAAATCGTTAGGAATAAAAAAAGGTAAAAAATATAAAATTGAAGGTCTAAATAAAGCTACAGCAGCAATATTTGCTTTTTATAGAAAGCCTGGCGAAAAAGAAGCTATTGAATATGAAATTAGATTTTATAAAAACCATGAAGATGCAGTAAATGAAGGAATACCAATGGCAAAAGAAAGAGTTGGTCCAGAAGCTAAACTAAAAAAAGAATATGCAACATGGGATGAAGGATTAAAAGATGCTAGGCAATGCGGTGGTGCAGGAGGCGGTATGTCAGCAGGTGGAAGTCAAGCAGGTGGAGCTGGTGATCATGCAGTTGGAAGTTGCTCCTCTCCTAAATATAATGAATTCTTTGTTTTTAATAATATGGTTATATTATGTCAGGGCGAAAATGAAATTGAGTCAAGAAATAATTGTATTGATGTAATAGAAATTTTAAAGATAAAAGAATAAATTTATAAATTTAAGGGAAATTTTTAATGTAATAAAGACGTGATTTATTCATGTTGATACGGAATTTCAGACCCTTATTATATTAAGGGTCTGATTATTAACATTTCTTTAACATTTACATATTGACACATTTCACGGTACCGTGTAATATTTGTTTTAACGTTAGACGTAACGAATGGGAAATTGGAAAGTTGAAATTAAGGGACGCTGCAACTGAAAGAAGAACCATTATTCCGTATCGGGAGGAAAATCCT
>MDTB01183571.1_pt1 | contig 22733 bp, 20 predicted proteins | sample 811161 | NCBI WGS metagenome assembly MDTB01 (sample SAMN05326650, study PRJNA326480) | marine metagenome | isolation source: seawater | place: Mediterranean Sea | collected 2009 | reverse complement strand
TTAATAGATTTTTATTAATCCAATATTTAATTTCATTCCATAGACCGCCATCAGCATCGTAAATAAAATAAATTTTTTTAAATTGTATCATTTCTTAGGGGATTTCATTTTAACGCGGCGCTTTGCGCATGCACCAAATTACTAAAAGCAGTGTTACCGGAAACCCAACGAACATGATGATCATTCCAAAATAGAATACTAAGCGTTGTGATAAAGAAGTGCTTATAGACTTAGTAATGATCGGTTCAAAATGTATGCCTGAATGCAAGTAGGGGTAATCTTTAAATCTTTTATGCATTAGGGATATCCAGTTTCTTACTTCTGCTAATCTGTTGTCGTTTTGTAGCGCTTCAAGTGGCGGCACTGGAAGACTTGCATGACATTGAATAATGCCAAATAACAACAGATCTCTAATTCCTGGGCTATTGCCATCTAGAAAAGAACTCTCGCAATTTTTTAATTCAGCTTCCCAGACAAGGTATTGATCGCCAAAATTTTCAGGCTTCTTTATCTTCATTCTAATTTTGATTAGGTTTATCAAAATAAGCATATAAAATGTGCTAAAACTTAACAGAAAATTATTTATTGATCTTTGAATGAAAGGAGATTTTGAATCCGCATCTTGAGCCCAAGCGGCAAAAAATTTAAATGGGTTATTTGCACGATTTAAAACACCTTGCCAGGTTCCTTGTATATTCATCAATTCATTTTTTGAAATGGCATGATAGCCAAGCATTTGAAGTATTTTAGAAGATTCAATTTCCCAGGAATTGTCATCTATGGAAACCGCAGGCATATAAACACCTAATTTTTTAAAGACTTCAAATGGCGGGCATTGATAAACATCATGATCAATTTTTTTATCATGCAAGGCTAGTAACACCGCCTGTACCCAGGGTGAGTGATTAAAACCATAAACTTTTACTCTCATGTTTTTAATACTGCTTACTCTAGAAGATTTGAGTAAATTAAGGAATAAAATATTAAATTAATCAGGCTTTACCACACCAAACTCAACGACACTTTCTGCTGCTGCTTTCAACGCTTCTGCTGCCGGTCTAGGTTGCCAACCTAATAAATTTCTTGCTCTCGACGAATCGAGCTCTCGATTTTTACCAATTTCTGATGTCACTGATTTCAGCGGTGGCATGAACAATGCCATGATCTTTATCAACCAATTAGGCGCAATGCCTTTTGGCAGTTTCTTTTTGAATTCAGGCAATAGTTCTATCAAAAGATCTGACTGATCTTTCAACTTCATTGTGCTTTCTGAGCAAATGAATCTTTTTCCAGCCGCATCTGGATGAGTCATTGCTAGTATTTCTAAAGCTGCCACATCTCTAACATCGACCACGCCAAAATCCATATTTGGTACAAATGGATACTTCCCGCTTAAAAACTCAACGACTACGCCAACACTGGTGCCATAATCTTTTTCCAAAATAGGGCCAAGAACTAAAGAAGGATTTACGCAGGCAAGCTCCATTCCTGAGCTGTCTTTGTCAATGAATTCCCAAGCAGCTTTTTCTGCATAAGTCTTAGATTTAGCATATGCATTAGCAGATTTACTATTTACGTCGGTCCAGTCTGCCTCGGTAAAAGGTTCTTTTTTTTCTGTCCCATATAGAATTGCTGCTACTGAAGAAGTAACAACTACTCTTTTAACTCCAGCCTTGGAGGCAGCTTGTAAAACTCTTTTGGTGCCTTCAACTGCAGGAATGATCATTTCATTTTCATCTTTTGGCATTTCCATGGCCACAGGTGAGGCCACGTGAAGAACATAATCGCACCCTGCCACTGCAGCATCCCAGCCCTCATCGTCGGTTAGGGTTGCCTGATTCCAATCTATTGCAAGTTCATTGACTATGTTTTGTTCTTTTAATCCTCTTGAAATTACTTGATTGAGGTTTTCAACTCTTGATAAGTCTCTCACTGTTGATTTTATTTGATATCCAGCAGCAACTAATTGAATGATGCAATGCGTAGCTATGAATCCTGATCCGCCTGTAACTAATACTGTTTTTTGATTTTCCATTAAATAATGATAAACCATTAAGTAATTTTTTTAATTTTTTTAGAAAATTTTTCCTAAAAAATATTTATTTTTACTTCATAAATATAAATGGAGTTTTTTTTAATAGGATATAAAATGAATTTAATAAAAATCTAGGAGAGAACATGGATCTAAATTTCGGATCAGAATACGATCAATTTACCAAAGAAGTACAAGCCTTTTGTGAAGAATATAGCAATGCCAATATAACCACCAATAACGATAAAAAATTTGAGATGCAAGATGCGCTATCGGGTAACGGAAATGCAAATGGAAATAATGGCAAAACAGTCAGTAGATCGGATTGGCAAAGATTATTAATCGAACAAGGCTTCTTTGCTAGATCTATCCCTAAAGAATATGGTGGTTACGGTGGTGAACCGGATATCATTAAAAGTCGAATTATCGCTACTGAATTTTCAAAACATAAAGTTCCTAATGCAATGGGCGGGCAAGGCATAGATATGCTGGTGCCTACCTTGCTTGAATGGGGAACTGAAGATCAAAAACAAGAGCATATAAGATCTACACTCCATGGCGAGACTATTTGGTGTCAAGGATATTCCGAACCTAATGCAGGAAGTGATTTAGCTAATTTACAAACTAAGGGAGAACTAATTGATGGCAATTGGGTTATCAATGGTCAGAAAATATGGACTAGTACTGCTCAATTCTCTCAAATGATGTTCTGTCTAATCAGAACGGAACCAGAAGCTTCCAAACACGCCGGTATTAGTTTTATATTGATTCCAATGGATACTCCAGGAATTGAAATTAGACCTCTAGTAGATATGACCCTTAAAGCTGGTTTCAATGAAGTTTTCTTTGATGATGTAACTGTTCCGGAAAGCAATCTAGTCGCCAAAAGGGGTGAAGGCTGGTCGGTTGCAAATTCTGTTTTAGGTCACGAAAGAGGCTCCTTAGCCAATCCTAATGCCACGATGAATCGACTCAATACTTTGATCAGTTTGATGAAAGAAGAAACCATCGATGGTCGAAGATTGATTGATATTCCTTCTTACAGAGATCGATTGATGAAGGTTCAAGGCAAAGTAATGGCTGTTCAGGCCCATTCTTTAAGATTGTTATCAGCAAAAATTAATCCCGATCAAAATGTCAAGTTGGGTGGAATGATACAAAAATTAGTTGGTACTGAATTGCGTCATGAATTAGAAGGTTTGGCTATTGATATCATGGGTGAATTGGGAACTTTATACGAAGATGATCCCAACGTTAGAGATGGCGGTTCCTGGCAGTTTACTTATATGTACTTTTTAGGATTAATTATTGGAGGCGGAACAAACCAAATTCAAAAAAATATAATCTCTGAAAGAGGCCTTGGAATGCCAAGAGAACCGAAAGTTACGGTAGAGGTTTAAAATGTTTTTTGGACTATCAGAGGAACAAGAGTTTTTTCAAGACAACGTCAAAAAATTTCTTGCCGACAATGCTTCGGTTGACGAAATAAGAAAAATTGCTGGTGGCGAGGGCGAAGACCTTCAAAAAGAAATTTATCAAGGCATCATAAATTTAGGAATCAATGCGCTTTTAGTTCCTGAAGAGTTTGGTGGTCTAGGCGTTGGCTTGCTCCATGCTGTAGCTATTTCTCAAGCTCTCGGAAATGGCGTTGGCCCTATTCCATTTTCTGGATCGTATGTAATGGCTCCAATAGCGCTTAATTTAGGTGGCAGCGATGACCAAAGATCAAATTATCTTTCGAAAATTGCAACCAACGAAATTCGCTTTGGGATTGGTCTTAGTGAGTTTGTGGGAGCGAGAGAAGATGCCGGTCTTGAGGTTTCTAAAGACAAAGCCAACGGAAGAGCTTTGTTTGTCATAGATGCTGAAAATTCTGATCATCTAATCCTTTCAAATAAGGCTGGATTGATGTTTGTCATAAATTCAACTGATTCAGGAGTTACTTTAAATAAACTTAAAACTGTTGATAAAACTAGAGCATTTCATGAAGTTATTCTCAAAGATGTGAAGTGTGATGTGCTTGAAAAATCTGCATCTGATATCGAAATTGCTAAAAAAGTAGTAGATGCGGGAAGAATTATTCTTGCAGCTGACACGCTTGGTGCTTCTGAATCAATGATAGAAAAAGCGGTGGCTTACTCTAAAGAAAGAAAACAATTCAATCGAACTATTGGATCTTTTCAAGCCGTAAAGCATATGTGTGCAGAAATGGCTTCAGATTTAGAGCCTTGTTATTCTCTAGTTTGGCAGGCAGCTCATTCTTTTGATACGGATTCTCCTGAAGAATCAAGATTAGTAGCTTGCTTAGCAAAATCTCACCTATCAGAAGTGGGTAAAGATATTTCTAAGAAAGCTACTGAAGTTCATGGTGGAATGGGCTTTACTGATTTATTAGGTCTGCATTATTGGTTCAAAAGAATTGGTCTCAATAGGCAACTTCTTGGTGCGCCTGAATTAGTTAGAGAAGAAGCAGCTGAAATCCAAGGATTCAATCAATAGCTCATAGAGAATAAAAATTCTCTGCTGTCTTTCTAAAAAGATAATCTTTATCTTCCTCATTAAAATTAACAGCTATCTTTTTAAAAGCATTCCAAACTACATGGTAAGAAACAGATTGTTTATCAACGGGAAAGTTACTTTCAAACATACATCTTTCAGGGCCAAAAGCCTCAATAGAAAAATCATAATATTCATGATGTTTGCTATAGATATCGTCTGAAGAAGGAGGTTTTTTTTGTTTATGAAAGTCAAAGCCATTGATAGGCATAGCTAATCCGCCCAATTTGGCAAAGACGTTTTGATTAGATGCCAAAGACTTAATATCTTGTTTCCAAATTTTAAATATTTCCTCAGATTTCCCTTTATAAGGACCAATACCGATAGGGCCACTGAAATGATTTAAAACAATTTTTAAATTTTGATGCTCTTTTGCAATTTGATTTACCTGATCAATCTGATGATGATATTGCCAAGCCTCAAAAGATAAATTACTTTTTTCTAGCTCATCCAAGCCTTCAGAAAAACTTTCTTTAAGATACAGTTCTCGAGGAGGATTGTGATGAGAATTTCCTATTTCATTATGATGATCCCAACCTCCAGCATGCCTCACACCTTTAAATAAGCCCTCTCCTGCGGAACCATGAGCATCTAAAACTTTTTTTACATTTTGTCCCATCATTAGGTCAGCATGACTAACAATTCCAGAAATTTGAGCTTTAGTTTTATTTTTTGCGGCTTCTAAAGCAATTTCTTTAACAAATATAGTCTCTCCTACCGGCTTCAATTTATCATCACCTGAAGAGAAATATTCTTGGGAACATTCAATAAAAACTGTTTTTATTACATTATGTCCATCATCAGTATCCTGCCAGAGATCATCCAATAAGTATTTAAACTCACCAGGCCATAGATGATGATGCGGATCGATGATCGGTCTGTCTGGCTCTAAAATATCTTCTCTGATTTGTTGCAGCCAAATCAGATGATTTTTCAAAGCCGACATTTTTAAGCTTTAAATTCTAATCTTTTAGAATGCAAAATGGGCTCAGTATATCCACTAGGTTGCACTCGTCCTTCTAAAACTAAATCGCAAGCTGCTTTAAATGCATAACCAGTGAAATCTGGAGCCATTTTGATATAGTCTGGATCGTCTGAATTTTGCGCATCGACAACTTCAGCCATCTTTTTCATTGTTTCCATAACTTGATCTTTATTAGTCAGTCCATGGTGCAACCAATTTGCAACATGCTGACTTGATATTCTGCATGTAGCTCTATCTTCCATTAAACCAACATTATTAATATCAGGTACTTTGGAACACCCTACTCCTTGATCTACCCATCTAACTACATAACCTAAAATACCTTGTGCATTATTATCTAATTCAGCTTGAATTTCTTCAGCAGTTAAATTTTCAGGTTTTTTTAACAATGGTATTTCTAAAATATCATCTAAATTAGCTTTAGTTCGAGTCATTAAATTGTCTTGAACATCTGACACATTGATTTGGTGATAATGAAGGGCATGCAAGGTTGCCGCAGTTGGCGATGGAACCCAAGCACAATTTGCTCCAGCTTCCGGATGCATTGTTTTTGTATTGTACATTCCCAGCATTTCATCGGGCATTGCCCACATTCCTTTTCCAATTTGAGCTTTGCCTTTAAAGCCTGTTTCTAGTCCCTTATCAACATTCCAATCTTCATATGAATTAATCCATAATTGTTGTTTCATTTCTGATTTTTTAATAATGGGCCCGGCTTCCATACTCGTATGAATTTCATCACCCGTTCTATCTAAAAATCCAGTATTGATAAATATGACTCTATCTTTCGCAGCTTTGATGCATTCTTTAAGGTTTACCGTTGTCCTTCTTTCTTCATCCATTATCCCTACTTTTACAGTTAATGGATCGAGTCCAACAGCTTTCTCAACGGCTGCAAATAGATTGCACGTAAATTCTACTTCCTCAGGACCATGCATTTTTGGCTTAACTATATAAACGCTTTTCGCTCTGCTATTTGATAAATCTCCAGTTTGAAGAAGATCATGTTTAGCAATTGCAATAGTAAACATTGCATCCATGATGCCTTCAAAAACTTCATTGCCATCCGCATCTAAAATTCCAGGATTAGTCATTAAATGACCAACATTCCTAACCAGCATAGTACTTCTTCCTGGCAAGCTAAAAGTTCCTCCCGAAAGATCTGAGTATTCTCTATCTTTATTAAGAGTTCTAGTTAATGTTTCTCCATTTTTTTGAAAAGTTTCAGATAAATCTCCTTTCATCAAACCCATCCAATTTTCATAAATTTCAGCTTTATCGTCTCCATCAACTGCAGCAACAGAATCTTCGCAATCTTGAATCGTAGTTATCGCACTTTCAACAAGCACATCCTTGATACCAGCAACATCAGTTGATCCGATGGGATGATCTCGATCTATTTGTATTTCTAAGTGCAAAAGATTATTTTTTAGTAAAATTCCAGATGGGCTTTCAGCTGTTCCAGAAAATCCAATAAATTTACCTTCATCTTCTAGGGTGACTTGAGTTTGATCAGACAGTGTAATTTGCAAACTACCATCGACAATTTGAAATGCAGATATATCTTTATAAGAGCCATTGCTTAAAGGAAGATTTTCATCTAAGAACGATTTTGAAAAATCTATAACTTTATCTCCTCTTGTTGAGTTATAAGCTCCTCCTCTTTCTGCGCCGTTTTCTTCCGAAATAACATCAGTACCATACAAGGCATCATAAAGACTGCCCCATCTTGCATTAGCAGCATTTAAGGCAAACCTTGCATTCATAACTGGAACCACCAACTGGGGGCCAGCAAGAGAAGCAATCTCAGGATCTACATTTTCTGTTTCTATAGAAAAATCACCAGACTCTTTAACCAAGTAACCAATTTCTTCCAAAAAAGATTTATATTCTAATTTATTAAAATCTTTGTCTCTGTTATTAATGTGCCAATTATCAATTTTTGATTGAAGATCTTCTCTAATATTTAAAAGCTCCCTATTCTTTGGAGAAAACTCTTTTATAATTTCTTCAAAGTTATTCCAAAAGGAAGCCGCTTCAAGATTTATCCCGATGCAAACTTTTTCATTTATTAGGTTGTCTAATTTTTTTGAAACTTGAAGTGATCCATGCGCAACATATTCAGTCATATTATTTTTTTATTTGATTAAGAAGAGATGATTTTAACAGTGATCAAAAAAAATTATGCATTTAATTAAAAAAAATATTTTCAGTCTATAATTGCCAAGTATGAATATCGAAAATTTAACTAAGCAACTTGTTGAAATAGAATCCATCTCACCTAATGATGCTGGGTGTTTTGAAATCATTGAGCCGATTCTCAATGATATTGGTTTCAGCTCAGAAAGAATTTGCTATAAAAATGTAGAAAATTTATATGCCGTCATTGGTTCTGAGGGACCAACTCTGTGTTTTTTAGGGCATACAGATGTCGTTCCCACCGGGCCAATAGAATCTTGGACCTTCCCTCCCTTTAGCGGTGAAGTCAAAAATGGTCATTTGTATGGTCGAGGAGCTGCAGATATGAAAGGCAATGTTTCCACCTTTATACAAGCTACAAAAGATTATCTAGAAATTAATAAACTGGAAAATTTTAAAATCGCTATCTTGCTTACTAGCAATGAAGAAGGTAATCGAGAAGATGGTTTTATAGACGAATTGCTTGTTCAATTAAAAGATAGAGGTGAAAAAATTGAATATTGCCTTGTAGGAGAACCTTCGTCGTCTGAAAAAGTAGCTGATACTATTCGTATCGGAAGAAGAGGTTCTTTAAGCGGATCTCTAAAAATAATTGGGAAGCAAGGTCATATTGCTTATCCTGATAAAATCTTGAATCCTATTTTTTTAGCATCAGATTTAATCAATACTTTAAAAAATAAAAAATGGGATTCTGGAAATGAGCATTTCCAGCCTACATCTTTTCAAATTTCCAATATTAACTCTGGAACTGGCGCAGGAAATATTGTTCCTGGAGAGTTGTTGATGGATTTCAATTTTAGATTTTGTTCAGAATCGACGAGCGAGCAATTAATAAAAGAATTTGAAGAAATTTTAAATGAATTAGATCTTAATTATGAGCTTTCATGGTCTTTAAGCGGTAATCCATTTTTAACGACAAAAAATTTTTTTATTAATCAAATCGTATCTTCTATCAAGGAGACTACAGGCAGAGAGCCAGTGATAAATAATGGCGGTGGAACTTCTGATGGCAGATTTATGGTCGCCATGGACTCTGAGATAGTAGAACTTGGTCCTTTAAACGAATCTATTCACAAAATTGATGAGCATGTATCTTTAGATGACTTAGAAACCTTAAAGAAAATATATATAAATCTTTTTGAAAGACTAGCTATTTAAGATTTCTAAAATTGGGTTTTCGTTTCTCTAGAAATGCCATTATGCCTTCCTTGAAAGGAGGAGCATCGCACAGCTTTCTTTGAGTCTTCTTTTCGTATTCCAACTGATCATCTAACGAAGAAATCAGTGCATGATCATGTGAATGAACAATTGCTTTTAAGCCCTCAATAGCTCCATCAGCTAATTTAGACGCGATCTTCATGGCTTCTTCCATGAGGATGTCGTCATTAAAAGTTTTCCAAAGCAAGCCCCATTCTTCTGCTTGTTCAGCAGAAAGATCGTCGCCAAGCATAGCTAAACCATTTGCTCTTGCTCTAGACAAAAGATTTGGCACAAACCAAGATGCACCAACATCAGAAATAATTCCAAGCTGATTTCCAAAAACCAATTTAAATTTAGCGGATTTAGCAGCAATCAATATATCGCCACTCAATGCTAACCCAGCTCCGCCTCCCGCTGCGATGCCATTTATTGCATTAATTACAGGCTTAGGACAATTTACTATTTTTTTTATCATAGGGTTCATTCCTATTTCCATACTATGTGCTGCTGATTGACCTGCAGACCACCCTTCTTCGTTTGGCCAATTACCTCCAGTTAAATCTGCTCCAGAACAAAAACCTCTTCCTTCTCCAGTTAAAATAACTGATCTAATGGATTCATTTTCGCGTGCTTCGTCGAAAGCAGCGATTACTCCCATTACCAAGCCATAATTCAGACTATTTAAACTTTCTGGTCTATTAAGAGTAACTGTGAGCACTCCTTTATCGTTTAATTCTGTTTTAACTTCTTGTCCCATTTTCTCCTCCAAAAATTACATAATAAAACCAATATGACATTAACACTCTTATTGAACTATCTCAAAATAATAATTATTTTACATATTCCTATTAGCTATATATAACTAATTATTAGGAAGTAAAATAAACTATCTAATTTTTAGTTATATACTCTTCGAATGCTAAATACTGATTTAAACATAAATATACCATCTGATGAGACGGCCAAATCTAATGTCCATCTAAAACCTCAGACTTTTTCTGACATGGTAGCTTTTTGTATAACAAAAGCACTCAGGTTTTTTGCCGATACATTTTTTAAAAAAAGATATGGGCATAGAGCTGTTGTTTTGGAAACAGTTGCTGCTGTTCCTGGGATGGTTGGCGGAATGCTAGCCCACTTCAGATCTCTAAGAAAAATGATTGATGATGGTGATTTTATCAAGGAGCTCTTAGAAGAAGCCGATAATGAAAGAATGCATTTAATGACTTTCATAGCTATTGCAAAACCCTCTAAATTTGAAAGATTTATTATTTTAATGGGTCAGTTCATGTTTGGAGCTTTTTACACAATTCTTTATATTTTCTTTAGAAAAACAGCTCACAGAATGGTTGGCTACTTTGAAGAAGAAGCTGTTTTCTCATATACAGAATATCTCTATGAAATAGATTCAGGAAAAATTCCAAATACACTAGCTCCTGAGATTGCAATCAGATATTGGAATCTAGAAAAAGATGCAACTTTAAGAGATGTTGTAATTGTTATAAGAAATGATGAAGCTAGACATAGAGATAGAAATCATACCTTTGCTGACAACATCTAATACCATTAAAATGGAGCGATTGACGGGGTTCGAACCCGTGGCCTCGACCTTGGCAAGGTCGCGCTCTACCAGCTGAGCTACAATCGCGAAACGAGCTGCTAATTTACCTAGATTAAATATTTGAATCAATCTTTTTTATCAAAAAGAAACAAATATCCTTTGACTGCAGCTGTAAAATTTTATAAGTTAAAAGCTGCTTCTTGTGTCTTGGGGGAGAATCACAAGAAGCTCTTCTAAAATTCCATAAAAAAAACCCCGGAAAAAGTCCGGGGTTTTTTTTGATTTTACTATTAAGCGCTTTGCGAGTCAGCTTTTGCTGCAGCCCAAATTGCTAAACCAAATGCAGTTTTGTTTATCAAATCTGCTAGGTTATAAATTATATTTAAAGAATTAGCATCAACGCCGCTTCCAAAATATCCTATAGCATATCCGATTGGGTATATTGCCCAACCTATTGTCACAATCCATTTGATCGTATTAAAAGCTTGTTGACTAGCTGCATTTCCACTAGAGGCATTTGCTGCAGCCGTTTCTCCAAAAAATATTTCATAAATAATGTAGAACCAAGCAATCATTCCAATGATGTAACCAATCATTACGTCCATCAACCCTGTTTCTCCAAGGTAACCAAAAACAAGCATTACTATTGAAGCAATTAGCAGTCTCCAGAATACTCCAGCACTTACTACTGCTACCGCAGCAATGATTAAATAAAATTCAGTGATTTGAAGCGGCACTGTAATTAGCCAGTCAATGTATCTAAAAACTGTTGGAGTATCTCCTGCTATTATCCATATGTCTCTCATGTATAAGTAATGCCAGAAAGCAACACCAGTAACTAAACCAGCAACGGTTAGAGATGTTTTCCATTTAGCACTAACATCAGCTCTTTCTACAAAGAAAAAAACTGTAGAAGCAAGCATGATTGCCGTTGCCAACCAAAAAGAAATACCTACATAGTCGTCGACTCTTAATATTTGTTCCATAAATCCTCCCCGATTTATCTCATTAAAAAAATTCTAGAGCTCAATGTTAATATAAAAAAAAGAAAATTTAAACTGACAACTTGTCTTATTTATCAAGCAAGTTTCTTTATCCATCTGCCCGAGTTAAATCTAGCTGCAAATAAAATTGCTTTTACTAAATAATCAATCATTAAGCTTGCAAAAATATATTCAATAGGTAATTTAAAATACAAAAAGATAGAAGCAACTGTAAGTCTAAAAAAGACCAAACCAATCAAAGTGATAATTAAAGGAGACTTAGTATCGCCTGCTCCTCTCAAGGCTCCGCCAATTGCAAATTCAATTGCCATTAATGGCTGCATGGATCCTAAAAACCATACGAAGATTACTGTCAACCTTATTACTTCCGGATCGCTTATTAAAAAACCTGAGATTTCTTTAGAAAAAACTGCTATCAAAAGACCGATTAAGCTCATTGAAACGATTGAAAGTCTGGTAGAACGCCAACCACTTCTTTTTGCCTCACGTGGATTGTTAGCTCCCAAAAATTGACCCGTTAGTGTAGCGCCTGCGATTGAAAAACCCTGCCCAATCATAAAAGAAAGCATCAATATATTAATTCCAATATTATAGGCAGCGATTGGAGCGGTACCGTAGAGAGATATTATCCAAAAATAAGTTAATAACCCCAGTTGAAAAACTCCCTGCTCTATAGTGGCTGGGGGAGAAATTCTAAAAATTAAATTGATTCTTTTTAAATTAATATTTTCAAATTTTGGCAAAGGAATAATTGTTAATTTTTTAAGCCATAGAATCATAAATATAAGTGTTCCAATCGTGAAAGATATTCCCCACGCAAATGCTGCTCCAATGACTCCAAGCTCAGGCATTCCAAATGAGCCGTTAACAAGTCCTATTAAAAGAAATATATTAAGTATATTTTGAAATATCATTACTGCTAAAGGTGTTTTAGCGTCGCCAGCTGCCCTTAAAGCAGCTCCAAATATAAATGATGCAGCAAACATAGCTGAAAAAAGCATTGAGTATTTTAAGTAGGCAACCGATAACTCTTTAGATTCTTCATTAAGTCCAAACAGACTAATTATATTTTCACCTACACCCCAAACTAATGCTGTAGATATTATTCCTAGAGAAGATCCTATCCATAATGAATCAAAAAGAACTTGAGCTCCTTCTTGTTTATTGCCAGACCCATAAGCTCTAGCTATTAATGCTGTTGTTCCAGTTGAAACAGCCATAATTAAAGACTGAATTACAAAGAATATTCTCTGCCCTGTTCCGACAGCGGCAACGGCTTCAGTACCTAAAGCTCCAACTGCCTTAAGCGCAACTACTCCTACTGCGGCAAATAAAATATTTGCCATTATTGATGGCCAAGCAAGCCCCCATATAGATAGTGTTTCTGGGCTTGATACTTTCTCTACGGCTTCTTCCGAAATAAGCTCTAACTCTGTATCTGATATTTTTGAAGTCATTTGAAAATCCTTTATGTCTTAATCATAAAAAATTAAAGATTGAATTGAAGACCTAAGCTGAACATCCTTCCCCTAGGATCTGCTTGTCTTGGGTCAAAGCTAAATTCAGGCTGACTATTGACTTTTGGTGCTTGCTCGTCAGAAATATTTAAAATAGAAATATTTAAATCTAATTTTGAATCATTAAAATCTAGAATTTTCTTATACATTAAGTCAAACATTAAAGATGAAGATACTTTATTTGAATAACCTCCGATTGATCTCGATCTTGAGCTAAGAGATTTAAAGTTATCATATCCGCTTATGTATCTAACGTTTAAGTTTATTTCTTTCCTATCCTTTTTGATCTTGGAGAATACGTTAATTTTTAACTTTGGCAATGAATACCCTTCTATATCATAATTAAACCGTCCAGCCCTATCGATAGGCAAACCTGATTCGATTGTTTTATATTTTTTTAAGTACGCAGCATCAATACCAAAATTTATAGTTCCAATATCGTCAATATCTTCTTCAAGATTAAAAGATAAATCAAATCCGCTTAAATCAGTCTTTTCTTCATTAATATATTTAATGTTAGCTGCGTAAAGAGTCGAGCCATTATAAGTAAATATGGGATTATTTGGATTTGAATTGTATAGAGCGGTTGCACTCTCAACAGTCAAGCGATCTTTATAATCTATTTGCCAATAATCTAATGAAAGTCTACTTTTTTTACCCTTATAGATTAATCCAATATTAGAATTAGTAGATGATTGAGGCTTCAAGTCAATATTTCCTAATTTTGAAACTCTTACAAACGACCCATCTATATTGTTTAAAGATGTCCTTGCAGAATAAAGTTGGCCTAGCGAAGGCATTGAAAAAGATGTGCCTATGGAACCTCTAAATATAGTTTCTTTATTTAAGTATTTTTTTAATGAAATTTTTGGATCAAAAGATGATTCATTACCTATTTCTTCAAAACGCATGGAAAGATTAATATCTAAATCATCACTAAATAATGGATTAACTTCTGTAAATATTGAATATTTACTCCTTTGAGAATTAACATTAGATCCGCCTCCTAAAAATAATAGATCAGCCGCTTTAGTCATTTGTCCAGAAGCACTGATGTCAACTCTTGCCGTTTCATTCCAGGTGACGTCTAAAGATTCAGATCCTAGTTGAAAACCTAAAATATATTTGAAGTTGTTTAGTTCTTGGCTATATATTCCATCTAAAAGAAATAGATTTGATTTGTTTAAAGAATCTTCGCTGCCTTGAATATATTCCTTCAGTTCAGAGTTATTTTGAGAATAGTCAAATAAATTCCAAGTTAAATTGTTTGCAGGTCCTCCGATATTATTTAAAGCAGCTGTAAATCTTGAACTTACAGTGTCTGGTCTGCTCATGTAATTTTTATGCTGACTGTTAGATAAAGAAATAAGAAGATTATTACTCTCACTTAAGTAGAAATTGAAACTAGTCGATAGATGATATTGATCAATATCTTTTTTTGATTTCCGAGAAGGAGACGAAGCACCCAGAGGTCTTCCTTTCCATATGACGGCTTTATTAAACGGACTTCCGGCCTTGCCTACACCTATTTCTGGAAAAGAGAGTGCGGGATAAGATGGAGATTGAGGATTGTCATTAACGTTCACATTAGAAACTAAAAGGGTTGAAGATAAAACATACGATATAAAAGATCTTTCTAAGCTTAAGTAGAGTTTTTCATGATCTTCGTCGTTAAAAATATTAAATCTATCTCCATAAACGAAACCGCAATAGCCAACATATAAAGTTCCCCCATTAGCAACACAATCAGGGTCTTTGATTTTATCGTCAATATCATAGGTATTTCCTGAGTAGGAGCCAGAAGAAGCGAAAGTACCTTCTTCTTTTGCAATAAATGTATTTCCAAAAATACTTATTCCTAGTTCTGATATTCCGGCTATCTCTGAAGAGTGAAGACTAGCCCTATTAAATAGTTCTAAACCAAGAACAATATCTAAGTCGTTTAATTTTAAACCATGAAGCAAGCCAAGCCCATGTTCGCTCTGGCCATAATGTTGAGTTTTTTGATTTGTAAATTTTATTTTTGTACCATCAAAATTTTTATAAGTTTTAAAATTTATCACTCCTGCAATTGCATCGGAGCCATATAAAGAAGTAGCCCCCTCTTTAAAAATTTCTAATTGTTGAATAGCAATTTGTGGAATTAAATTTATATCAACATAACTATCTCCACTTTCAGCTGGAACTCCTGCCACAGTATTTCTTATAGAATTAACCATAACTAAGGTTGCAGATAAATTTAATCCACGGAGATTAATATTTGCCATGCCTTGGTCAGTTCCCTCCAAAGAATCGCTTTGAAAATGAGATCCAGACGAAGTGTGAATGAACTTACTGATTTCAGAAATGGAAGAAAGACTGAGATCGGATATTTTTTCTGCAGACATTATTTCGATTGGAGAAGCTTCAATTGTTTGATCATTTAAGTATGAACCGGTAACAACTAATTCTTCGTCTGCAGAAGAAAGATAGGCATTGAAATTTAAAATAAATATAAGTAAAGCAGATTTGAGGGACTTCATGCGTCGGGATTATAAACTCTTTGATATCTATATCTAGATTAATAAAGGTTTTAAAGAAAATATCATAAAGAAATATTTATTAATTAATTTGTATAAAAGGTTTGTATTTTTGTATTTTTATCTATAAAATTGCATCATTAACGTTCATTCTTAGCGCTAAATTAGTGCAAAGAACGGAAGTAGTGAGATAATTATTTATCTAACGAAGGAACGCGTTGAGAAGGGTGTGCATTTTAAAAGATGCATGTACGAAATCGAAACGAAAACTGGAGGACAGATATGACTACTTACAGAGGTATTAAAGTTACTTCTGAAAATGTTTCAGCTGATAGAGTTAAAGCTCAAGCTGGCATTTACAGAGGCACAAAACATGATGCTATTGAAGTTGAGAAGTCTAATGCTAAGCGTGAAGGAATTTACCGCGGCATTAAACATACAGCTTAATTTTATAGCAAGAAAAAGGGAGACATAAGTCTCCCTTTTTTTATTTCATTAAAAAATAATTAATCTATATATAGAAAAGGCAGGTCTCGAGGGGTGAGACCTGCCTTTAATATAATTATCCTTAATTATAAAGATAAAGATTGGGAGAACTTACTTATCAAACTCCGGGTATGCACTCACTCCAACTTCTGAAGCATCCATACCTTCCATTTCATCTTCTAAAGTAGGACGAAGGCCTAAAATAGATTTAATGATTAATAAAGTTATTCCAGCGGTAATAAAAGTCCATAGAAATATTGAAATAGCTCCTACTGCTTGAGTACCAAATGCGCCAGCACCTGATAACGGAGTGGCCATTATTCCCCAAACACCTACTGTTCCGTGAGCTGAAATAGCTCCAACAGGATCATCGACTTTAAGCACTGAATCAAAGAATACAACTGAGAAGTACACAATTATTCCACCTATCAGTCCAATGAATGTTGCCAAACCGCCTGAAGGAGTGTCTGGAGCTGCAGTAATTGCAACTAGTCCAGCAATGGCACCATTAATTGCCATTGTGACATCCATTTTTCCAGTCATTAGTTTTGAAATTAACAACGCACCTAAAACACCACCAGCAGCAGCTGTGTTAGTGTTAAGAAATACTTGTGCTACTGCATTTGCATTAGCAGCATCATGGATTGCTAATTGAGATCCTCCATTGAATCCAAACCAACCCAACCAAAGAATAAATGCACCTAACGCCGCGATTGGAATGTTAGATCCTCTCATAACGGTTACAGAACCATCATCTCCATATTTACCTGTTCTAGGACCAAGAATTAAAACTGCCGCTAGAGCTGCTGATGCACCACATAGGTGAACTACACCTGAACCAGCAAAATCTGTATAGCCAATAGCGTCTAACCATCCACCGCCCCATTTCCAGTAACCTTGGACTGGATAAATAAATCCAGTCATAACAACAGCAAATAGAAAGAATGGAATTAATTTCATTCTTTCAGCTACTGCTCCAGAAACAATTGACATTGCCGTAGCAACAAAAACAACTTGGAAAAAGAAATCAGCTGCGTCTGAATAACCCAAATCAAAATTTGCAGTTAACCCAGCTAGGCTGATGCCCCAAGTAGAACCCATTCCAGGTATATATGCATTAACTACATCATCGCCCGGATACATTAAATAAAAACCACATGCTAAGTACATAACACAGGCAATTGAGTAAAGACCTATATTTTTAGTGACAATCTCTGAAACGTTTTTAGAACGAACAAGTCCAGCTTCTAACATAGTGAAACCAGCTGCCATCCACATAACGAATGCTCCAGAAATTACTAAATAAAAAGTATTTAGTGCGAACTCAAGTTCAGTCATCATTTTTCTCCATTAAAGCATCTTCGCCGGATTCTCCGGTCCTGATGCGAATTACATCAATAAGTTCAGTAACGAAAATTTTTCCATCTCCAATTGAGTTGGTGTTTGCGACGTCACGAACAACCTCGACGATGTTTTCAACATCATCATCTTTACACGCTACTTTAAGCATGCCTTTAGGATTGGTATCAGTTACGTATTCAGATCCTCTATAAGACGTTGTGTGTCCTTTAGAAGAGCCAAATCCTCTGACATCCATAATTGTTGCGCCAAGAACACCAATAGAAGAAAGAGCATTTTTTACAACTTCAACTTTAGATGGCCTAACAACAATATGTACAAGCTTCATTTATCCTCCTTAAAACTTATGAGAGATTTTACCTAGAGGGAAGTACCCCTTCATTCTTATATAAAAATTGAAAAAACCACTTATTGCATCAAAAGAAGGCAAATTGAATATTTAAGAAATTAATGATGCTCTATAAACGCCCTTTTTATAATGGCGTCCCCTAGGGGGATCGAACCCCTGTTGCCGAGATGAAAACCCGGTGTCCTAACCGCTAGACGAAGGGGACTTTGAACAGAGCGAGGATTGTATCAGATAGATTTTATTTGTTAAGCATCTCTTCTATCTTTGTTAAGAATCCTCTTAATATTCCTACTTCTAACTTATCTGGCTTTGCCTTTTTAACCAATCTTTTTAACCTGGCTTTAACTTGTCTCGAGCTATTTTGATCATAAAAATCTAAATCTATCAGAACTTTATCTAAGTGTTCTAGCAAATACTCATTATCCGTATCCGTGCTAAGAGGTACATCGCTTTTAACTTCAATCGAATTTTCCTGCATTATTAAGTTTCTAAATTCGTATGAAATTATTTGAACAGCATGCGAAATATTCAAAGATGAGTATTTTTCGCTACAAGGTATTCTTAAATGCATGTGACATTTCTGTAATTCATCGTTTGATAAGCCGCTATCCTCTCTACCAAATAGAATGCAAATTTTATTATTTTTATCTTTAATATTCTTAACCATACCCTCATCTATTAAATGGGTGTAACTAGCAGGCCAAGGAATGGTTCTTTCTCTAGCACTAGTTCCAAAAACTAAAGTAGCTTTAGATAAGGCTTCATCTAATGATTTATAAATGTTTGCATTATCTAAGATATCTTTTGCTCCTTTAGAGCGATGGTAAGCTTCATCACATGGAAATTTTTTTGGATTGACCAAACCTAGTTTTGAAAAACCCATATTTTTTATTGCTCTCGCGCAAGCTCCAATATTTCCTGGATGAGAAGTTTCAATAAGTATAAATTCGATATCATATTCTTCTCTTAATATTAATTCAGAATGAGTCATGCCAATAGTTTACAATTGTTTTTCAAATATTATGGAACCAAAAGTAAATATAGCTTTAAAGGCAGCAAGATTAGCAGGAAAGCAAATACTTCGTTTTGCTAGACGTAAAGATAAATTAAAAATTTCTGAAAAAGGGCCAACTGATTTTGTTACTCAAGTAGACCAAATAGCTGAAAAAATTATTATTGAAACTATTCAAGCTGCTTTTCCAGAGAGCGCTTTTGAAGGAGAAGAGTCAGGAAAGTCAGGTAAAGAATCTTCAGATCTTCTTTGGGTTATTGATCCTTTAGATGGAACAACTAATTTTATCCATGGCTTTCCTTATTACTCAATTTCTATTGCTTGTTATCAAAATGGTGCGCTGGAACATGGTATCGTATTCGATCTTACCAGAGATGATGAGTACTATGCTTCTAAAGGTAAAGGAGCTTATCTGAATCAAACTAGACTAAGAGTAAGTAGCCAACCCGGGTTAAAAAATTCTTTAATTTCTAATTCTTTTCATGATTCTATTGATTCTAGTATCAAAATAGATCAACTAGGAGTCATAAGAAAATTATATTCACAAGGTCTGACAATGCGTAGAACAGGATCTACTGCAATAGATTTAGCGTATGTTGCAGCAGGAAGATTAGATGCTTTTGTAGGCTATGGAATGAAACATTGGGATTTTGCTGCTGGTTGCATTCTAATTTCAGAGGCAGGTGGTTATGTTTCGAATTTTATGGGCAGTGCTGATGTCAAAGAAAGTCATCATGTAATAGCGGGAAATAAAAAGTGTGTAGATATTATCTTGAAAGATATTATAAAAGACTCCTTTGTTTAGGGCATACCATCATCTAAGGCTTCTGCCTTTTGAATTATTAAATCTTCAGATCTGATATCTAAACCTAATAAAGAATTACAAACTATGTATATTGAAGAATATGTTCCAGAAATGACTCCGATAATCAAAGCTATAGAGAAATTTTTAATCGTTTCCCCGCCAAAAACTAATAAAGCAATTAAAACTAATAACGTTGTCAGAGAAGTAATCAAAGTTCTTCCAATCATTTGATTTAAGGACCTGTTTATCACTGAATCGGGTTCTGCCCTTCTTTTTTTTCTAAAGTTTTCTCTCACCCTATCAGAAACTACAATGGTATCGTTTAGAGAATAACCTATCACTGCTAATATTGCTGCAAGGACTGTTAAATCAAAATCTAAAGCAAAAATAGAAAAGAATCCAAGGACGATTATTACATCATGAATTAATGCTAAAAGAGCGCCCAAGGCAAACTTATATTGAAATCTAAACATAATGTAAACCATCATGACTACCAATGCTGCTAATAAACCAAGTCCGCCTTGATCTCTTAACTCGGAACCTACTTGAGGCCCCAAAAATTCTTGTCGCCTTACTTCTAGAGATGCTTTGGAGCTCAAGGATGAAATAACATCGTTGCCATTCAAAGTATTTTCTCCCCCTGGAATTTTAATGCTGACATCTCTATTCGATCCAGAATAATTTACTTGAAAATCACTTAGATCAAACTCTCTCAATAAAACTCTAATTTCTTCCAGCGAAGATATTTCTTTTTCTAGTCTAACTTCTATTAAAGTGCCTCCAGTGAAATCTAAACCTAGATTTAATTTATTAATAAATAATGAGCCTATTGAAATTAGGATTAAAGCAACAGACAAAATAGTTGTCTGTTTTCTGATTTGCATAAAATTTATATTCATTAAATCCATATTTTCTCAATATTTTTACTTCTGCCATAAATAAAATGAACCAGCATTCTAGTAAATAAAATAGCGGTGAACATAGAAGTTAAGATTCCAACAGACAAAGTAATTGCAAACCCTTGGATAGGTCCGGTACCTACTGCATATAAAATTATTGCTACTATAAGTGTAGTTAAATTTGCATCAACAATCGTTACAAAAGCCCTATCATAGCCAGCTGAAATAGCGTCGGCCGGTTTTAATTTGTTTTTTAGTTCCTCTCTGATTCGTGAAAAGATTAATACATTCGCATCGACAGCCATTCCTATTGTCAAAACAATTCCTGCAATTCCCGGAAGAGTCAAGGTAGCAGATAAAACTGACATCACAGCGGCTATTAAAACTATATTTAAAGCTACAGCAAGATTAGCGATTAAGCCAAATACTTTGTAATAAAAAATCATAAATATTAAAACTAAAGCTAAGCCCAACATCAAAGATTTGATACCTAGGGCAATATTATCAGCTCCTAAAGAAGGACCAATTGTACCTTCTTCGACAAAATCCATCGGCGCGGCTAAAGCTCCAGCTCTAAGTAATAAAGCTAACTCAGAAGCTTCTGCAGGCGAGTCCAATCCTGTAATCCTAAATTGGCTAGCAAGAGCAGATTGTATCGTAGCCAGACTTATTATTCTCTTATCAAAGTAATTTCTCACTTCTGGAATACCATCAACTATCTTTGTTTCAGATTTTCTTTCGACGAAAATTACAGCCATTCTTTCGCCTATGTTGTTCCGTGTTGATCGATGCATTTTTGCACCGCCATCTGAGTCTAAATTTATATTTACTTGAGGAAATCCATTTTCATCATACCCAACGCTAGCATCTGATACTTGATCTCCTGATATGATAAGTTTTTTTTCAAGTTTGACTGCTCGGTCAGCAAAATTAAATTTCTCTACTCTTGAAGCTAAAGAACTACCGCTAGATTCTAATCTAAATTCTAAATTTGCAGTTTTACCAATAATTTTTTTTGCCTCTGCAGTATCTTGAACGCCTGGAAGTTGAATTGATATCCTTTTAGCGCCTTGCCTCTGAACTACAGGCTCTGAAATTCCAAGTTCATTAACTCTATTTCTTAGAGTATTTAAATTCTGTAAAACAGCATAATCCACCATTTCTTTTAACTGCAGCTCTGACAAAGTAAGTTGATATAAGTTTTCGTCTATTTTTTGAGAATCAAAATTACTTAATCTGCTTAAAGCTTCATTGAAAGCATCTTGGTCTTGTGAATCTTTTAGGGAAACGTAAATAGAGTTTTCTGAAATTTTTAATGATGTAGGTTTTAAAGATATCTCCTTAAAAATTCTTTTGATATTTAAAAGAGATGCCTCAAGCTTAGTTTCAATAAGAAGCTCGGTATCAGCTTCTAAAAGAAAATGGACTCCTCCTCTTAAATCTAAACCTAATTTCATAGGATAAGCATTCAAATATTCGAGCCATTCAGGTGTATTAGGGGATAAATTTAAAGCAACAACGAAATTAGAATCTAAATAAGACTGAAGAAAATCTTTCAATCTAATTTGATCTTCGTAATTTTTTGCTCTAAACAAAATAGCATTTGAATTGCCTTCAGCTGATAGATAACTAAGGCCACTTTCTGAAACCTTTGATTTTATAGAATTCAAAATATCATTATTTAAGCCCTCTCCAGGATTATTTAAAGTTATCTGTACAGCAGGATCAGGAGGAAATATATTTGGCAAAGAATAAATTCCACCAAAAATAACAACAGTCGAAACTACTACTATTTTCCAGAAGTGAAATTTTTGCACAGTATTTTATATGGAGTTGATGGTGCCTTTGGGTAAAACACTACTTATAGCATTTCTTTGCAAGATAAATTGCACATCATTAGCTCGAACAGTTAAAAAATCATCAGCTATCTTAGAAATTGTGCAAACTAATCCGCCTGAAGAAATAATTTCATCTCCGACGGCTAAGTTAGCTATCATCTCTTGTTGTGCTTTCATTTTTTTGTTTTGTGGCCTGATTATTAAAAAATACATTACAGCTACAAAACCAATCAATAAAATAAATTGAGGTCCTAGAAAGCTAGATGTTTGAGCGGTTAAAATTTCAGTTTCATTCATAATATTTCCTGTGGTGCCGAAGGAGAGACTCGAACTCTCACGCCTTTTGGGCACTCGATTTTGAATCGAGCGCGTCTACCAATTCCGCCACTTCGGCATAATTAGTTGTAAAATT
>MDTB01132175.1_pt1 | contig 22737 bp, 24 predicted proteins | sample 811161 | NCBI WGS metagenome assembly MDTB01 (sample SAMN05326650, study PRJNA326480) | marine metagenome | isolation source: seawater | place: Mediterranean Sea | collected 2009 | reverse complement strand
TTTTAAAAGTTTTTTCATTAGATCATTTTACCAAATTTTCCGTCTCTGTCTTCTAGTTTGTCTACTAGTTTGCACAAATAAATTATCCTTAATTTCTAACATTAATTGAAGAGCTAAATAATAAAATGAGGATTAATAATATTTTGGGACTACCTGAGACTGTCTGAGACTCTAATCTTACTGTATCCTTGGGGTTTTAAGTCCTTTGTGTCTACCAATTTCACCACGAGGGCACAATATTAAATTTGTTAATGACATTTATATTATTTTAGTAATCTTATAAAGTATAATTATTTAATGAAAAAAATCTTAATATATAACTCAGGTGGTGGTTTAGGTGACTCTATACAAATATTTACCTTGATTCTCAGCTTGCAAAATCACTTTAAAACTTCAGAATTTTTTTACCTTGGAGCTCACGAGAACCACTATCAAGGAAAATTAAAGGAATATAACATTCAATTAAAAACTCTAAATTTAAACCTTAGATATTTTGGATTTAGATGGTGGCACTTATTTTTTGCTAAAAAGAATTTTTTAAGAAAAGAATTAGGAAAAATTGATCTAATTATAGATTTACAATCTAAATTAAGAAATACTTTGATATTAAAAAAGATACCCCATAATAATTTTTATTCTTCAACCTATAAATTTAAATTATGCACTATCAAAGGAGACTACCTAATTAAAAATCATCTTCAAAATTTAAGTAATTTTTTAAATATTAATATTAAAATTATAAAATTCAATTTAAACAAATTAGATGACAAATATAAAATGGAGTCTAAAAGACTATTGCCTGATAAAAATTATATTGGTTTTTCTTTAACACAAGGTAATGTTTATAGAAAAAAGAGTTGGTCTGTTGAAAATTTTATAGATTTAGCTAACAAAGTAAGTGAAAAAAATCTTAAACCGGTTTTTTTTATAGAAAAGAAAGAAACTGATTTAATTAAAAAAATTAAATTAAATGTACCTGATGCCCTTTTTCCGGAATTATATTCAAATATATCATGTCCAGCTTTAGTAACAGCTTTATCTTCACGGCTTAAACTTGCTGTTTCAATAGATAATGGAATTATGCATATGATAGGTCTTGCAAACATACCTTTAATTGTATTATTTGGCCCAACAGATTCTAAAAAATTTTCTCCAACTATAGATAATATTAAAATTTTAGATAGTAAAGGAATATATGACTCAGATGATATTAATACTATCACCGTTCATGATGTCTTTAAGTTAATCTAAGCTTTTAATATTTTTATTTTTTTTATCTTAGCTAATTTTTTTAAATGTTTATTTACCTCTTGTAATTTGATTTTTGAGGTCGATCTAGTTACGATTGAAACACCAATTTTACCTAGCCTGAAAAAAGGGTAGCTACCAATATTTACTTCTTTTTTATATTTGTTTTGAATAATGTTTAATTTTTTTGAAATGTTACTTTCAACAGTGTATAAATTTAAAGTTTCACTGTGAATTTTTAATCCTCTAATCAAATATTTTTTACAGTTTTCTATCATTGAGTTTAAAATTGAAGGTACACCTGGTAAAGAAATAACATTCTTAGTCATAAAACCTGGGGCGGCACTTGAAGGATTATAAATTAATTTAGCTAAAATAGGCATTTTAGCCATTTTTTTTCTACCATCATTAAAATTTTTTTTTCCATAATAACTTTCTAAGATTTTATATGCTTCTTTATGAAAACCATATTCAATATGAAAAGCTTTAGCTATTGATTTTGCTGTTATATCATCATGAGTTGGCCCAATTCCACCTGTTGTAAAAACATAATTAAATTTTTGTGAAAGTTTTTTTATATTTTCTATGATAATTTTTTCAACGTCAGGTATTATTCTTACTTCCTCTACTATTATTCCGCAGCTAGAATTCAACCATTGGCTGATAAATATAGTATTTTTATCCTGTGTTCTTCCTGATAATATCTCATTTCCAATAATTAAAATTGCTGCATTTACTTTTTTGTTTTTTTTCTTCATAGATAAATAATTATAAATGAACTTTGAGAATACATTAATATCAGGAGAATTCATAAAAAGATACAAACGATTCTTTGTTGATATAAAAATTAATAATCGTGTTCAAACAGCCCATTGCCCTAATACTGGATCTATGATGGGCTTATTAAATAGAGGAAGTCGTGTGTGGTTAACTAAATCGAATAATCCTAATAGAAAACTTAAATACACATTACAAATTATTGAAAAAAATAATACAAAAGTAGGTGTTAATACTCAATTTACAAATAAAATTGTGCTTGAAGGTTTACAAAAAAAATCAATAAATGCTTTTAAGAAAATTAGAAATATTAAGACTGAAGTAAAGTTTGGTGATAACACAAGATTCGATTTTATGGTTACTGAAGAAAAACAAAAATCTTTTATAGAAGTAAAAAATGTTACTCTTTCACGAAAAAAAAAAATTGCAGAGTTTCCAGACTCCGTAACATCTCGAGGTCTCAAACATATAAATGAGTTAATTAAAGCTAAGAAAAAAGGCTATAATATTTATCTTCTTTTTTTAATTCAAAGAGATGATTGTAATAAATTTATGATATCTAAAGATATTGATCCTGATTATAACGAATTATTAGTAAAAGCTGTTAAGAAAAAACTAAATATACTTTGCTATGATTGTAAATTTTCAGCAAAAGGAATAGAAATAAATCAAATGATAAAATTCAAGAATATATGAGTGAAAATTATAAAGAAGCTTTTGAAAGATCGAGAATAGCCGGAAGTATTGCTGCTGGAGCATTAGATGAAGTTTCTAAAATGGTTAAGCCTGGAATTCAAACTGACGAAATAGATAAAATTTGTTATGAATTTATAAATGATAAAGGTGCATACTCTGCCCCATTATTTTATAGAGGATTTCCTAAATCATGCTGCACATCAACTAACCATGTGGTTTGTCATGGGGTACCTTCTAATAAAGTTTTAAAAGAAGGTGATATTATAAATGTTGATGTCACTGCATTTAAAGATGGATGGCATGGTGATACAAGCAGAACTTTTGAGGTTGGTAACGTATCAGTAAAGGCTAAGAAATTAGTTAAAACAACCTACGAGGCGATGATGAAAGCAATAAACATTATTAGAGAAGATATTAATTTAGGAGATATTGGTGCAACTATACAAAAACATGTAGAAAACGAAGGATTCTCTGTTGTTCAAGATTTTTGTGGTCATGGCATAGGTCAGTTATTTCACAAAGAACCAAACGTATTACATTATGGAAAAAAAGGTACAGGTGAAAAATTAAAAGCTGGTATGATTTTTACTATTGAACCTATGATTAACTTGGGTAGTCATGAAACTAAAACACTTAATGATGGATGGACTGCAGTTACAAAAGATAAATCCTTGTCTGCACAATTTGAACATACTATAGGTGTAACTAAAGAAGGTTATGAAATTTTTACTTTATCAAAAAGTTAATTTAGAGGCTCAACTTTAATGATAGACAGATACTCAAGAAAAGAAATAAAAAAAATTTGGGAAGATCAGAATAAATATTCTATATGGTTAGAAATTGAATTAGCTGCGGCTGAAGCAATGGAAAAACTTAGAATTATTCCAAAAGGAGTAGTTAAAAAAGTCAAATCTAAAGCAAGAATAAACGTAAAAAGAATTTTACAAATTGAAGATAAAGTAAAACATGATATCATAGCCTTTCTAACTTCAATTACTGAAAAATCTGGTAAAGAAGCTCGATACCTCCATAAAGGAATGACATCTTCAGATGTTTTGGATACTTGCTTTAATCTTCAATTAAAACAATCAGGCCAAATTTTATTAAAAGATATTGATCAGCTGTTAGTTTCAATTAAAAGACAAGCTCTAAAACATAAGTTTACACTTTGCATTGGTAGAAGTCATGGTATTCACGCAGAGCCAATTACTTTTGGACTTAAAATGCTATCTTTTTATCAAGAATTTTTAAGAAACAAAAAAAGATTAGAAGACTCAATAAAAGAAATTTCAACTTGTGCAATTTCAGGTGCTGTTGGAACTTTTGCAAATATAGATCCAAAAGTTGAAAGTTATGTTGCAAAAAAACTTAAACTTAGTGTTGAGCCAATATCCACTCAAATAATACCTAGAGATAGACACGCACAATTTTTTTCCACAATTGCTATAATCGCTAGTTCAATTGAGAGATTCGCTGTTGAAATTAGACATCTTCAAAGAACAGAAGTTTTAGAAGTTGAAGAATTTTTTGGAAAAAAACAAAAGGGATCATCAGCAATGCCCCATAAAAAAAACCCTGTTTTAAGTGAAAACTTAACTGGTTTAGCAAGATTAATTAGATCAAGTATTATACCTGCCTTAGAAAATGTTGCAGTCTGGCACGAAAGAGACATCTCTCACTCGGCAGTTGAGAGAAATATTGGACCAGATGCTACTATCGCGCTGGACTTTGCATTAGCCAGATTAAATAATATTGTAAAAAACTTAAATATTTACCCAAAAAGGATGTTAAAAAATTTAAATATTACTAACGGAATTCTTTTTTCGCAAAGAGTTTTACTTGAATTAACAAATAAAGGTTTTACTCGAGAACAGGCGTATGGAATAGTTCAAAAAAATGCTATGAAATCATGGAAAGAAAACTCTTCTTTTTATAAGAATATTGTTCTAGATAAAAAAATTACTAACAAAATACCTGTTAATAAACTTAAAAACTTATTTAATTTTAGTTATCATACCAAAAAAATTAATATAATTTTCACTAGAAATTTAAAAAAATAATTGAAGTATGAATAAAGGTAGTAAGTTATATGAGGGTAAAGCAAAAATCATTTACGAAACAAATGATAAAAAGTTAGTCATTCAACACTTTAAAGATGACGCTACAGCCTTTAATAATTTAAAAAAAGCAAAAGTGGAGGGCAAAGGAGTACTTAATAATAGAATTTCTGAATATATTTTGACTAACCTTTCTCAATGTGGAGTAAAAACTCATTTTATTAAACGACTTAATATGCGTGAACAACTAATAAGAAAAGCTGAAATCTTTCCAATAGAATTTATTGTAAGAAACATAGCAACCGGCTCATTAACTAAAAGACTTGATATCACCGAGGGAACAGTTTTAGAAAAACCTTTGCTAGAGTATTGTTATAAAAAAGATGAATTACAAGATCCTTTAATCTCAAAAGAACATATTTATTCGTTTGGTTGGGCAACAGAAGAAGAAATAAATCATATAGATAAAATTACACTTCGAATTAATGATTTGCTGCTGGGTTTATTTAGAGGAATAGGAATCAAACTTGTAGATTTTAAAATTGAGTTTGGAAAAGCTTGGAATAATGATTTAAAAAAAAATGAAATCATCTTAGCCGACGAAATTAGCCCAGATACTTGTAGACTTTGGGATGTAAAATCTGAAAAAAAATTAGACAAAGATAGATTCAGAAAAGATCTTGGAAACATAATTCAAGGTTATCAAGAAGTCGCCAGAAGATTAAATATAATGCCAGAAGAAACAAACATAAGTGAAGTTAACTTTGGTAAAGCTACATCAATTAAATTCAAAAAAAAATAAATTGAAATTTTCCGTCACAGTTACACTTAAAAATGAAGTGCTAGATCCACAAGGAAAAATTATTCAAAATACATTACAAAATCTTGGAATGAATAATCTAAAAAGCGTTAGGCAAGGAAAATATTTTGAACTTGAAATAGACGAAAAAAACCAAGCTAATGCAGAAAAAAAAGTTGATGATATGTGTAAAAAATTATTAGCAAATCTAATAATTGAAGAATACAAAGTAAGTATAATTAAATGAATTCAACTGTAATTGTTTTTCCAGGATCTAATTGTGACAGGGATGTAGCTATTGCTTTAGAAAAAATGCAATTTAAAAATCAAATGATTTGGCACAAAGAAACAAAATTACCGAAAACTGATTTGATAGTCATACCTGGAGGTTTTTCTTACGGAGATTATCTAAGATCAGGAGCTATAGCAGGAAAATCATTAATAATTAATGAAGTTATAAAAGCTGCAAATGAAGGTTGTTTGGTTTTAGGTATTTGTAATGGTTTTCAAATTTTAATTGAAACTGGTTTATTAGGTGGTGCTTTACTTAGAAATAAAAATTTAAAATTTATAAATCGAGATATAAATATTAAAGTTAGTAATAATAAAACTAATTTTTCTAATAAATATAAAAAAAATCAAATATTAAAAATTAATATTGCCCACAATGAAGGAAATTATTTTACAAATAATCAGCATCTAAAAAAATTAAACGATGAAGATTTAATTGCTTTTAAGTATTGTGACGATAAAGGAGAAGTAAACTATGACTCAAATCCTAATGGATCTTTAGAAAATATTGCTGGTATTTATAATTCTAAAAAAAATATTTTAGGTATGATGCCTCATCCAGAAAGAATGATAGATAATTTAATTTCAAATGACGATGGAATAAATTTATTTTCAAGCTTATTGAACTAATTAAATGAAAATAACAAATAAAGTTGTTGAAGCACATGGTCTAAAACCAGATGAATTTTTAAGTATAAAAAAATTACTCAAAAGAGATCCAAATATACTTGAGCTTGGTATTTTTTCTGCAATGTGGAATGAGCATTGTTCTTATAAGTCTTCTAGAAATCATCTAAAAAATTTACATACTAAAGGGGAAAGAGTTATTCAAGGGCCTGGTGAAAATGCTGGAGTTATTGATATTGGAGATGAAGATGCAATTATTTTCAAAATTGAAAGTCATAATCACCCATCATACATTGAGCCGTATCAGGGAGCAGCTACTGGTGTTGGTGGGATATTAAGAGATGTTTTTACAATGGGAGCAAGACCAATAGCACTTTTAAATTCCATTCATTTTGGTTCACCAAATCATTTTAAAACAAAAAATTTACTTAATGGTGTTGTGTCTGGTATCGGTGGTTACGGTAACTGTATAGGAATACCAACAGTAGCTGGAGAGATAAAGTTTAATAACACATATGATGAAAACATTTTAGTTAATGCAATGGCAGTAGGTCATGCAAAAAAAAATAAAATTTTTTATTCAAAAGCTAAAGGTATTAATAAATCTGTTGTTTATGTTGGGTCTAAAACTGGACGCGATGGTATTCATGGGGCTTCTATGGCATCAGCTGAATTTGATGAAAATTCAGAGGATAAAAAGCCGACTGTCCAGGTTGGAGATCCATTCACTGAAAAATTATTGATGGAAGCATGTTTAGAACTAATGAAAAAAGATTCTATCATAGCAATACAGGATATGGGTGCTGCAGGATTAACATCTTCGAGTGTAGAAATGGCCTCTAAAGGAGATTTAGGTATAGAATTGAATTTAGAAAAAGTCCCATGCAGAGAGATAAATATGTCACCTTACGAAATGATGTTGTCAGAAAGTCAAGAGCGTATGCTTATAATACTTGAAGATAATAAAGAAGATGAGGCAAGAAAAATATTTAAAAAATGGGATTTAGATTTCGTTGTAATAGGAAAGACGACCAATTCAAAAAAATTAATTTTGAAATATAATGATAAAACTGAATGTGAAATACCTATTGAGGCTTTATCAACTAAAGCTCCTGTATACGATAGAAAATGGACTAAAAAAGAATTGCCTAAAAATAAAATTAATATTAAAACTCTTAAAAAGATTAAAATTCAAGATGCGTTAAAAAGTATTTTATCATCTCCAAATTATACAAACAAGAGTTGGGTTACAGATCAATACGACCAAATGGTAATGGGCGATACAGTTCAAAGATCTGGTTCAGACGCAGCTATAATAAGAATACATGGAAAAAATAAAGCAATTACTGTCTCAGTGGACTCATCTGCAAATTACTGTAAAGCACATCCTTTAACCGGTGGAAAACAAATAGTTTGCGAAAATTGGAGAAATTTAATTGCTGCTGGTTCAAAACCCATTGCAATTACAAACTGTTTAAATTTTGGAAATCCAGAAAATACAAAAATAATGGGAGAGTTTGCAGAATGTTTAATTGGAATAAAAGAGTCTTGTGAATTTTTAAACTACCCCGTAGTTTCTGGGAACGTATCATTTTATAACGGAACAAACAAAAAAAAATATTTACCCAACACCTGTGATTGGTGGTGTAGGACTAATTAAAAATTTTACTAAACCTATAAATCATTTATTTAAAGAAAATAATAGTAAAATAATTTTAGTAGGTAAAACATTTGGTCATTTGGAGCTTAGTGCATTTTATGAGGAAATTTATTCAATCACTGATGGACAGCCACCAGAAATAAACTTAGGCAATGAAAAAAATAATGGTGAGAGTGTTTTAAAACTTATTGAAAGAAATCTTGTTAATGCTGTTCATGATGTTTCTAGTGGCGGGTTATTAGTTGCACTAGCTGAAATGTCTATTAATTCTAATTATGGGATAAAAATAGATAAGCCAAAAAATTTGACTAACTTGTTTAAGTATTTTTTTGGTGAAGATCAAAGTAGATATGTTCTAGAAGTTAATAATGATAAAATAGATGATGTAAAAAAAATTTTAGGTGATAATAGTATTTATTATGAGACCATTGGTCATACCCAACAAAATTATTTTGAAATTGAAAAAGAAATGAAAATAAGTCTTAAAGAACTGTATGAAATTAATAATAAATGGTATAATGAATATTATGGCTCTTTCAATAAAAGAAATTAAAGAACTTATTATGTCGTCAATACCGGACGCAACGATAGAAATTAAAGATTTAATGGGAGACAACAATCATTATAGTGCAAGCATAAAGTCAAAAATGTTTAATGGGTTGAGTAAAATTGACCAACATAAATTGGTTTATAAATCTTTAAAGGGGAAAATGGGAAACGAGCTTCATGCTTTATCAATAACTACTGAAGGAAAATGATGAAAATAGAAGAAGAAATTAAAAAAATAATTGAAAAAAATGATGTTTGTTTATTTATGAAAGGAACACCTGATAACCCTCAGTGTGGGTTTTCTATGGCTGTATCAAATATACTCAAACATTTAAAAGTAAGTTTTAATGGAATAAATGTTTTAGAAAATGAAAATATGAGACAGGGCATTAAAGACTTTAGTGATTGGCCAACTATACCACAGTTATACATTAAAAGTGAATTTGTAGGAGGGTGCGATATAGTTAAAGAGTTATTTGAAAAAGGAGAACTTAAGACTCTTTTAAAAGAGAAAAAACTAATTTAAAATTTTTTGATAAAACAAATATCAGAATTATTTAAATTCCCTTTATAAACTGAAATCTTTTGAATATTATCATGAAAAAAAAGCTGATCCTCTTTAGTCAAAATACTGGATTTAAAAACAATTTTTTTATTTAAATTTTTTATAACTTCATCAAAAAGAGCATGATCTATATTTTTATTACGCTTGTAGTAGTTAGGAAATTTAAAATCTTCTATAACAAATGTTCCTCCTTTATTAAGATACTTAAAAAAAATTTTAAAACTTAATAATATATCACTTAAATTATGAGACCCATCATCTATAATTATGTCAAAAAAATTTATATCTAAATTATTATTAATTTTACTTAGTATTTTTTTTACCTCGGATCTGTTTTTAATATCTAAACCAAAAACTTTTATTTTTTTTGATGAATAAATAAATTTTGAAATATTAATATCAAGACAAATAATTTTTGAGTTATAAAAATATTTTAAAAATGCAGCTGCAGATGCACCTTCAAATGAACCTATTTCTAGTATATTAATATTTTTTTCTCTAATTTGATTTAAATGTTTAATGTAAAATTTTGAAAATCCGTGAGACTCTGATTTACCTTTGCTTATATAATTGGCTTTATCGCTACCAAAATAAAAAAACAATTCGTCTAATGACTTATTTTTTAGATTATTATTATCAATATTAATTTTTTTTTTAAATTTATAAAATAGATTTCTTTTGAATAAACTGAAGAAATTCAATTATCTAGAATAATATTCGATAACAAGATTTGGTTCCATTATAACTGGATATGGAACTTCAGAAAATTTTGGAACTCTGACTAACTTAGCGGATTTATTTTTATCATCGAGTTGTATGTACTCTGGTACATCTCTCTCTTTGCTTTGAAGAGCTCCTTCTACTACAGTTAGTTTTTTTGATTTTTCTCTAACTTCTATTAAATCAGTATCTTTAACCAAGTAGCTAGATATATTAACTCTTTTTTTGTTAACTGTTATGTGTCCGTGGTTGATCATTTGTCTTGCAGAAAATACTGTTGTCGCAAACTTTGCTCTATAAATAACAGTGTCCAACCTTCTCTCAAGTAAAGATATTAAATTTTCTGTAGTATCTCCTTTTTTAGCTAAAGCTTTTCTATAGATATTTCTGAATTGTCTTTCATTGATATTGCCATAATAAGCTTTGAGTTTTTGCTTGGCTTGAAGCTGAGTTCCGTAATCAGTTGGTTTACCTTTTTTGTTTTGCCCGTGTTGTCCCGGAGGGTAAGCCCTAGAGTTAAAAGGACTTTTAGGTCTTCCCCATAAATTAGCTTTAAGTCTTCGATCAACTTTGTGTTTTGATTTTATTCTTTTTGTCATTATTTGAAACGGGTTTACAAGGTTTAGGGGGTAATTGTCAATTATGCTTTTTTTTATTTCTACTTAGAGTACCTATTATACTAGCTAAAATCCTCAATTCTTTATCGTTTGGCTCCATTCTGTAAAAAAGATTATTTATGTTAATTAGCATCGAGGTTCTCTTTTCTAGTGGTTTGAAAAAATCTTTTTTATTCAAATTAGATTTTAAAAGATTTAACACTGACATAATATTTCCTTTTTTACCAATTTTTTTATCAAAATTTGATTGTTTTATCAGTCTAAAATTATTTAATTTAAATATTTCGTAACTAATTAAAAAAACTGAATGAGATAAATTTATTGACTTAAATTTAGGAGCTGCAGGAATTTGTACAACATAATTAGAAAAAGATAAATCGTAATTACTTAATCCGGAGGCCTCAGACCCAAACATCAAACCAATTTTTTTTCCGTTAGTCTTTTTTAATATTCTTAAAAAATCATTAATACCAATATGTTTTTTATTTAAATCTCTTTTTCTTGCGCTAAATGAAAAAATAACATCAAATTTTTGAATTGCTTGATTTGTATTATCAAATATTTTCGCATTTTTTAAAACATCAATTGCACCTACAGAAGTTGCTTTGGCTTTTTCATTTGGCCACGCGTCTCTAGGTTGGGTAATTATCAAATTTTTAAATCCAAAATTCTTAAGCGCTCTAGCTGAAGCTCCAACATTTTCTCCAATTTGTGGTTTGACCAAAATAAAACCATATTTATTTTTCATGTATATTGGCTGGAGCTTTTTCTTTGAACAGTTTATATTCTAGGCTATCAATTAGTGCTTTAAATGATGCTTCAATTATATTTTGTGAAACACCTATCGTAAACCAACTTTTTCCACTTTTATCTGTGCTTTCAATTAATACTCTTGTTGTGGCACCAGTCCCTGTATTAAGAATTCTTACCTTGTAATCTAAAAGTTTTAAATCCGAGAAATATTTATAATATTTTTCTACTTTTCTAAAGTTTGATCTGATTGCATTATCTAATGCATTTACGGGACCATTTCCTTGTCCGCTACAATGAATTTCTTTTCCATCAATAATAAAAGTAACTTCAGCTGTAGTTTTTAAAGCACTATCTTTTTTAACATTAACATTATAATTTTTAACTTTTAGGTACTCAGGTAATTTCCCTAATAATTTATTTGCTAAAAGCTCAAATGATGCATCCGCACCATCATACGAGTAGCCTGTAAACTCTCTTTCTTTAACTTCGTTTAAAATCTTCTGAACTTTTGGATCTTTAGAGTCAATTTTTATTCCATAATTTTCAAGTCTTGAGATAATATTTGATCTGCCTGCTTGATTTGAAACAATGATATTTCTATGATTACCGACTGCTTTAGGGTCTATGTGTTCATATGTTTTTGGATCTTTTTTAACTGCTGATACATGTAGTCCCCCTTTGTGTGAAAATGCGGATCCTCCAACATAGGCCATATTTTTATTAGGTTTTTTATTAAGGACTTCATCTAAAAATCTTGAACATTCAGTTAACGAAGACAGTTTCTCTTTGTTTATATTTAAATCAAATTTATCACTAAAAGTTTTTTTTAAAAAAAGTGTTGGAATAATAGAAATTAAATTTGCATTACCGCATCTTTCACCCAAACCATTTATTGTTCCTTGTATTTGCCTTGCTCCAGCTAATACAGCGGTTAATGAATTGCTTACAGCATTTTCAGTATCATTATGTGCATGTATACCTAAATTTTTTCCTGGTATCACTTTAGTAACTTTATTTACTATCTCTCCAACCTCATTAGGTAAAGTTCCGCCATTAGTATCACATAGAACTACCCATCTAGCTCCTTCATCATAAGCTTGTTTTAAGCAATCAAGAGCATATTTAGGATTATTCTTATATCCATCAAAAAAATGTTCAGCGTCAAAAAGAAATTCTTTTTTATTTTTTATAAAATGCTGAGCTGTTTCTTTTATATTTTTTAAATTTTCCTCATTTTTAATCCCTAGAGCAGTTTTTACATGAAAATCCCAAGTTTTTCCTACAACGCAAACTGTTTTACAACCTGTGTTTATTAAAGAAGATATATTTGGATCATTATCTGCACTGACTCCATTCTTCTTTGTCATCCCAAAAGCTGTAAATTTCGAGTTTCCAAGATTAGGAGAGTTATCAAAAAATTCGTTATCAATAGGATTTGCTCCAGGCCAACCACCTTCTATATAGTCTACTCCAATGTTTGATAAAATTTTTGCAATTTTATTCTTATCTTCGACTGAAAAATCAACCCCCTCCGTTTGTGCACCATCCCTTAAAGTAGTGTCAAATATATATATCTTTTCTTTGCTCATTTATAATTCCAAGTCGTTTTACCCTTTTCATCTTTTATATCAATACCCTCTTTATTTAAATCATCTCTAATCAGATCAGCTAGTTTATAATCACCTGCTTTTTTAGCTTCTTCACGATCTTTAATTTTACTTAATATATTTTCTTCTGAGATTGTAACTTTACTTTTTTTATATTCAGCTCTTTTTTCGTTAGTTTCACTAAATAATCCAATTAAACGACACGCTTTGTTAAACTCCTTTTTTTTATCTTTATCTCCGTTTTGTGATTGTTGATATAACTCATGTAATTTGGAAATATAAAGTGGCGTATTCATGTCATCTAATAAATCATTAAAACAATCAGGTGTTTTTTCACTTACATCAGAAGAATACATTAAATACCATTTATCTAAAGTTTTAGATTGTTCAATGAGTAAGTCACTGTTCCAGTCTAATGGTTGTTTGTATTGTGCGCTTAAGAGAGATAATCGAACGACTTGACCTGAATATTTTTTTGTAGCTTCTTCTATTGTCGTTATATTTCCGAGTGATTTTGACATTTTTTCTTTTTTCATAGTTACAAAACCATTATGCACCCAATAGTTAGCAAATTTATCTGTTTCATTATAAACGCACGACTGGGCAATTTCATTTTCATGGTGAGGAAAAATTAAATCTAGTCCTCCACCGTGTATATCAAAATTTTTACCTAAGTATTTTTCACTCATAACTGAGCACTCTAAATGCCATCCAGGTCTACCTCTTCCCCAAGGTGAGTCCCAGCCAGGATCATCTTTATTTGAAGGTTTCCAAAGAACAAAATCTAGTGGATCTTTTTTTAGTTTTGATACTTCTACTCTAGCACCAACTTTAAGATCATCTGGATTTTTATTTGAAAGTTTTCCATACTCTTTAAATGAGGCTACTGAGAAATATACATGACCTTCAATCTCGTAAGCAGCTTTTTTGTTAATTAATTGTTCTATCATTTCAATCATACCAATAACATGATCAGTTGCTCTTGGTTCTTTAGTTGGCTTTAAGCAAAATAAAGACTCACAATCATTGTGAAATTTTTTAGTAATCGTTTTTGTTAAATCTGAAATATCAATATTTTTATTTTTTGAAGCTTCAATTATTTTATCGTCTATATCAGTAATATTTCTTACATATGTAACTTTTTGCTTACCATATATTTCTATAAGTATTCTAAAAAGAAGATCAAATACTACCAAAGCACGTGCGTTCCCAACATGAGGATTGTCATAAACTGTTGGTCCACAAGCATATAAAGAAACTTTCTTGGGGTTTATTGGATTAAAAATTTCTTTTTTATTAGTAAGTGAATTTGTTAAATGTAAATTATTCATTAAATTTGCAAACTGGTATAGGATTCATTTTGTGTAAATTTTTTTCTCTTAATTTTAAATATTTTTGATAGTTAGGATCATTTTTATTTTCCATAGCTTTCTCTAGATCTTCATAACTCATTCCTAGTTGTTGGACATCGTTTCTACCGTCATCCCACAACCCATCAGTTGGTTGAGAATTAATAATCTTTTCAGAAACTCCAAGATGTCTTCCTAATTCCCAAACTTGAGTTTTTGTACAATCAGCTATTGGGGATATATCTACACCCCCATCACCATATTTAGTATAAAAGCCAACGCCAAAATCTTCTACTTTATTCCCTGTTCCAACTACAATTCCAGAATTAGCTGCTGCTACCTGGTAAAGAGTTGCCATTCTTAATCTAGCTCTTGAATTTGCAAATCCATGCTCATTATTAAAATTATTTAATACCTGAGAAAAAGATCCAAATATTTTATCCATTTCGATTAAGTGATGATCAACATTTTTAAACTTATCTTTTAACCATTTTGCATGATCCAAGCTTAAGTCATGTTGAGATTTTATTTGTTTGATTGGCATCGTCAACACAATTGTCTTTCGTCCTGTGTTTGCACATAGTGTACTAACCACAGAAGAGTCTATACCACCTGAAATACCTACCACTAAAGCTTTAGGACTAAATGATGTCGTCTCGCAATAGTTGTTTATCCAGTCAGTGATAATATTTGCTCTATTTTTTACATCCATAATTAATACACCTTCTCTTTTAAGGTTATGTCTCAATAATTACAATAATTATTAAGACGCGGCTTGAATAATTTTTTTTGAATATTTTGAGTTTTTCTTAATTTCCTCAGAAATCAGGAAAGCAAGCTCTAATGCTTGATTGGCATTCAATCTAGGATCACAATGAGTTCTGTATCGATTTGATAAGTCGTTTTCAGAAATTTTTTGAGCTCCACCAGTACATTCTGTTACATCTTGTCCCGTCATTTCCACATGTAATCCACCAGCGTAAGTACCCTCGCTTTGATGTACACCAAAGAAGTTCTTTACTTCCTTAATTACATTATCAAAAGGTCTTGTCTTAAAACCTGTCGCAGCTTTAATTGTATTGCCGTGCATAGGGTCACATGACCAGATAACTTTTAAACCCTCTTTTTTAACTGCTTTGATTAATTTCGGTAAATACTTTTCTACATTTTCAAATCCAAATCTTGAAATCAGTGTCATTCTTCCCGCTTCATTCTCAGGATTCAAAATATTACAAAGCTTTATCAATTCCTCTGGTTTTAAAGTTGGTCCACATTTTAAACCAATAGGATTTTTTATTCCTCTACAAAATTCAACATGTGCTCCATCAAGCTGCCTAGTCCTGTCCCCTATCCAAACAAAATGTGCTGAGGTATCATGATGCTCACCTGTAGTTGAGTCTACTCTAGTCATAGCTTCTTCAAAAGGTAATAGTAAAGCTTCATGAGAGGTATAAAAGTTTACTGTTCTAAGTCTTCTATTATTATCTGAATTAATTCCACATGCTTCCATAAAAGCCAGAGCATCGCTAATCTTGTCTTCAATTTCTCTGTACTTCCCTTTGGTTTTATCTTTAATAAATCCTAAGTTCCATAAATGAACCTGTCTAAGATCTGCGAAACCTCCTTGAGAAAAAGCTCTTAATAGATTTAAAGTTGATGCTGATTGAGAGTAAGCTCTAAATAATCTTTTAGGATCTGGTACTCTTGCTTTTTCTGTAAATTCCATTCCATTTATATTATCTCCTAAATAGCTAGGTAACTCTTTTCCGTCTTTTTTTTCAGTTGGAGCACTTCTAGGCTTAGAAAATTGCCCAGCAATTCTTCCAATTTTAACGACTGGCACAGATGCTGAAGCGGTTAAAACTAAAGACATTTGTAAAATTACTTTTAAAGTATCTCGTATGTTATCAGGATGAAACTCTGCAAAACTTTCTGCACAGTCTCCACCTTGAAGCAAAAATGCTTTACCGTCGACCACATCCGCTAAAGTTTTTTTAAGAGAACGAGTTTCACCTGCAAAAACTAATGGTGGATATTTTTTAATTTTACTTAACACTAAATCTAATTCTTTTTTGTCCTGATAAACTGGTAAGTGTTTTGCAGGGAATTTAGTCCAATTATTAATGTTCCATTTTTTCATATTCAACCTACGATATATATAAGTTATAAAAAGGACTTTTTAAAGACCTTTAAAAAAAAATTATTCAACTGTGACTGATTTAGCTAAATTTCTTGGTTTATCTATATCGCAACCTTTTAATAGTGCTACGTGATAAGCCAATAATTGAATCGGAATTGTCAACAATATAGGAGAAAGTAAATTATCTACTGCTGGAATCCTGATACCAAATCTTATATTTTCATTCATAAATTGTTTTTTGTGATCAGTAATAAATAAAATCTTTCCTCCTCTTGCGATAACTTCTTGCATATTAGAAAGAGTTTTTTCAAAATATTTATCTTTTGGAGCAATAACAATTACAGGTAAACCCTCCTCGATCAAAGCTAATGGACCATGCTTCATTTCACCAGCAGGATATCCTTCGGCGTGTAAATAAGATAGTTCTTTAAGTTTTAAAGCTCCTTCTAGTGCAATTGGAAAAGATGATCCTCTGCCTAAAAACATAGACCCCTTAGCATCAAGAAATTCTTTAGCCATTGCCTGAACATCATTTTCTACTTTTAAACTATCTCTGATCGCTTCAGGAAGAGTTATTAAATTTTTTATATTATTTTGATACTTTAAATCATTTATATCTTTTCTAAGTTTAGATATTTTTAAGCATAGAATATAAAGGACTATCATTTGGCCTAAAAAAGCTTTGGTTGAAGCTACACCTATCTCAGGACCAGCATGTATAGGAAGGACCCAATCAGAGTTTCTAGCAATAGTGCTCTCTACAGCATTAACTATAGAACAAGTTTTTACCTTATTTTTTTTACAAATGTCTAATGCAGCTGCAGTATCTGCTGTTTCTCCTGACTGAGAGATAAAAATGTATAAATTATCGGAATTAAATCTTAATTTTCTATATCTAAACTCGGAGGCAATATCAATTTCTACATCAATAGATGTTAGTTCTTCAAACCAATATTTAGCCACAAGACATGAATGATATGCAGTACCGCATCCTATAAGAATTATTTTGTTAATTTTTTCAGGCTTTATAGGAAAATTATAAATATTAATATCCTTTTTTAAGTTATCTATATATTCATTAATACAATTTTTCGCTGTTGTTGGTTGCTCAAATATCTCTTTTGACATAAAGTTTTTATAATCTCCTTTATCAGAAATATTTTCATCATCAGATAACACATATACTTTTTTATTAATTTTTGTTTCATTTTCGTCATAAAATTCAACTTTATCTTTTGATAAAACACATAGATCGCCATCGTCTAAATAAGAAATTTTATTAGTCATAGATTTAAGTGCATAAGAGTCTGAACCAAGATAATTTTCTTTGTTAGAATAACCTACAGCCAAAGGGCTTCCTCTTCGAGCACCTATTATAAAATCTTTATAGTCTCTAAAAATAATTCCAAGAGCAAAACTACCTTTTAATTTTTTTAAAGAACTAAAAACAGAGTCTAAAGGTTCGTTGTCTTTCAGGGCCTCAGTGATTAATAGAGTTATAACTTCTGTATCTGTCTGAGATTTAAATTTTAGACCTTTGGCCTCTAAATCTTTTTTAATTTCATCTGAATTTTCGATAATACCATTATGCACAACAGAAACAATTTCTGATGAATGAGGATGTGCATTTACTAAATTAGGTATACCATGGGTCGCCCATCTAACATGTCCAATACCAAGATTTCCATCTGAAGGTGTTTTGAATAGTATTTTTTCCAACTCTTCTACTCTGCCGGAACATTTTTTTTCACTTATTGTATTTTCATTTATTGTTGCTAATCCGGCAGAGTCATATCCCCTATATTCCAGTTTTTTTAATGAGTTAATGATATTAATTGAAACTGGTTTACTGCTAGCTATTCCAATAATTCCACACATTATTTTTTCTTTTTTCTTTTGTAATTTTTAATTTCTATTTGGGCAGATCTAGTCATCGCTAAAGAATCTTTTTTAACATTTTTGGTAATCACTGAACCGGCTCCAATTATAGAATTTTTATCTAGTTTTATAGGAGCTACTAAGGAAGAATTAGATCCTACAAAAACATTGTCAGATATTTTCGTTTTAGACTTTTTAACTCCATCATAATTACAAGTAATTGTACCTGCTCCTAAATTAGAATTTTTTCCTATTATGGCATCTCCAACATAAGAAAGATGGTTCACTTTTGAATTGTTATTAATATTTGAATTTTTTGTTTCTACAAAATTTCCAATTTTTGTATTAGATTTTAAGATTGTGCCCGGTCTCAATCTTGCGTAAGGACCAACAACTACATTTGTTTCAATTTTGGTTCCTTCAATATGAGTAAAAGACTTTATATAACTATTATCGCCTATTTTCACTTTGGCTCCGATAACTACATAAGGTTCAATTGTTACATTTTTTCCAAAAAGTGTGTCTTTAGATAAAAAAATTGTCTCTGGAGCAATTAAGTTGACTCCTTTTTTTAAAGCTTTATTTCTCAAAAATTCTTGTGAAAGCCTATAAGAGTTAGCTTTATCTAATTTATTATTTGTATTCATAGAATTTTTCTTTACATTATTAATGTAACTGAAATAAGTCACAAAATATTTCTTTTTAATACTTTAAAAATGACTCATAATTTAACAATTTTATTCGATTTAGATGGGACAATTATTAATACTGCACCAGATTTAATGGCTGCACATAATCATGTAATGAAGAAATTTGGATATGAAGAAAAAAAAATGGCTGATATTAAAGTACTAGCAGGAAAAGGAGCTTGGGTAATGATGCAAAGATCTTTTAAAGAAAAAATAAATGATGAAAATTTAAAAAAGAATATGACCAAAGAATTTATTGATTATTATTCAAAAAATATCGACAGGAATAGTAAACCAATAAACGGTCTTATCGAATTTCTAAAATGGGCAAAGTCAAAAAAAATAGTTATGGCCATTTGTACTAATAAACAAGAAAGACTTGCGAATGATCTTTTAATTAAACTTGATCTAATAAAATATTTTGATTTTGTCGCAGGATCAGACACTTTCGATTTTAATAAGCCAGATGCCAGACACTTAACAAATGTAGTTGAAATATTAGGAGGTGATTTAAAAAAAACAATTATGGTAGGAGATAGTGAAGTTGATGAAATGGCAGCAATTAATGCTAAACTACCTTTTATTTTGATAGAGGAAGGGTACACTGGCAAGACACCTAAAGAAATTAAGCACGAACACTTAATAAAAGATTTTGTAAATTTTGATAAAATTATCAATAACTATCTATGATTTCTTTTGCTTTATTATCAGCTTTATCAACATATTATTTTATAATGTTTGTGACCCCAGGTCCTAATAATGCAATGCTGACCGCTTCAGGTATGAAATACGGTTTTGTAAGAACGCTGCCTCATTTAGTGGGAATACCGACTGGCCATATAATTCAAATATCTCTAGTTTGTTTAGGTTTAGGAAATTTATTTATTCGATTTCCACAGTTACAATTTTATTTAAAGATAATATGTTTTTTTTATTTACTATATTTAAGTTGGACAATATTAGGTTCTTTGAGTTTAACCAGGAAACAAACCGGAAGACCTTTAAAATTATACGAAGCTGCTTTATTTCAATTTATAAATCCTAAAGCTTGGACTGTAGCTATAACAGTTGTGTCTGCTTTTTTTCCATCCGAGGAAAACTTTTATTTAGCTACTATTTTTTTAACTGTTACCGCTGCATTAATATGCTTTCCGTCTATCTGTATTTGGGCAATTTTTGGAAATAGTTTACGACTCTTTATCAACGACGTTAAGACTAAAAAAATAATTGAGTATATTCTTGCAATACTATTGGTTTTTACTGCTATATTTATTCTACTTAAATAAACTTTGATTTTTATTAATTGCTCTAATATATATCTGCTCACATGCACTTTACAAAAAAAACAGTTTCTGAAAAAAGATCAGACTTTGTAAAAGAACTCCGTTCAAAGAAATTATTGAGATTTCCAGGTGCCTATAATCCGTTATGTGCGAAACTAATAGCAGAAATTGGTTTTGATGGAGTTTATGTTTCTGGAGGTGTAATGTCTAATGACTTAGGTTTGCCAGATATAGGCCTTACCACTTTAGAACAAGTTAGCTACAGAAGTGGTCAAATATCAAGAGTCACTGATCTTCCTACAATTGTTGATATTGATACTGGTTTTGGAAATTGCAAAAAAACTATTGTTGAATTTGAGAACAGGGGTTTAGCAGGTTGTCACCTGGAAGATCAAATCGCAGAAAAAAGATGTGGTCATTTAGATAATAAGGAACTTGTTTCCAAAGAAGAGATGGTTAGAAAAATTAAGGAGTGCGTAGAATCTAGAAAAGATAAAAACTTTTTAATTATCGCGAGAACTGATGCTAATTCTGTCGAGGGTTTAGACGCAACCTTAGAAAGAATAAAAGCTTATGAAAATGCTGGTGCAGATATGATATTTCCAGAAGCAATGAAAGATGAAAATGAGTTTGAAAAAGTAAGAAAAGTTTCAAAAGGTTATTTGTTAGCAAATATGACAGAATTTGGTAAATCTAAATTATTAAATAAAACACAACTAGAAAATCTTGGCTACAACCTAGTTATATATCCAGTTTCAACACAAAGACTTGCAATGCAAAATGTTGAGGTAGGTTTAAAGTCCATATTCGATGATGGTCATCAGAATAATATTATAGACAAAATGCAGACTAGAAAAAGGTTGTACGAATTAGTAGAATATGAGAAATACAATACTCCAGGAAAAAAAATTACAGATTTTTCAACTGAAGGACATGAATAATGGGTGAAGAAATAAAAAAAGGTTTATTAGGAATTGTAGTTGATGAAACTACAATATCACATGTAGTCCCTGAGCTCAGTACATTAACTTATCGTGGCTACACTGTTCAGGAACTTTGTGACAAATGTGAATTTGAGGAAGTCGCTTATTTAGTTTTGCATGGAGATTTACCGAATAAAAAACAACTTAAAAAATTTATTAAAGAAGAAAGATCTGAAAGAAGGCTTTCAAAGCAAATTCTTAAAGACATTCAATCGATGCCAAAGAATGCTCATCCGATGGACGTAATAAGAACTTGTGTAAGTTTAATGGGTTTAGAAGATAAGGACACTAAAGATAACTCTCCAAAAGCAAATATGAGAAAAGCAATGAGAATATTTGCTAAAACTCCTACGGCTGTCGCTGCATATTTTAGATGTCGAAAAGGTAAAAAGATTATATCTCCAAATAAAAAACTATCCTTCGCTGAAAATTTCTTTAAAATGATGTTTAACAAAGTTCCTGATAAGGAAATAGTTAGAGCTTTTGACATTTCTTTAATTTTATATGCAGAACACAGCTTTAATGTGTCAACTTTTACGGCAAGAACTATCACTAGCAGCTTATCTGATTTACATGGTGCGATTACAGGCGCGATAGCTTCATTAAAAGGTCCCCTTCATGGTGGAGCAAATGAGGCTGTAATGCATATGATGAAAGAAATAGGAAAGCCAGAAAAAGCAAAAGCTTGGATAGAAAATGCTTTAAGCAAAAAAAAAGTGGTAATGGGTTTTGGTCATAGAGTTTATAGAACTGGTGACTCAAGAGTCCCAACGATGAAACATTATATGTTTAAAGTTGCTAAACTTCTAAAAAAAGAAAAATATCCAAAAATGTACGAAATTTTAGAAAAAGTAATGTTAGCTAAAAAGAATATTCATCCTAACGTAGATTTTCCTTGCGGACCAACATACTATATGATGGGAATTGATATAGATTTTTATACACCTATATTTGTAATGTCCCGAATTACTGGTTGGTCAGCACATATCATGGAACAACACGCATCTAATAAACTGATTAGACCCTTATCAAAGTACAAAGGTAAAGAGGTAAGGGAAGTAATGTTATTAAATCAAAGATAAGAAGTTTTATACATACTTAAAAACTAAAAAAGCATACCCCACACATATTAAAGTAGCTATCCACAAAACACTTCCGATTATTCCAAGCCATGCTAAGTGTATAAAAGCGCTTCCAAGTAGTGATACAAATAATCTATCTCCTCTTGTAGTATCTAAACCCAAGATACCTTTTCTAGGTGAGCCTCCGGGAACTTTTTTTTCCCAAATAAGCATTGCAGTAATACATAAAGCTATAAAAATAAAAAAAGCTGCAGTTTGCCATGTCCATGCCATCCAAGAAAACAAGTCAAAATCGAAAAGACCTTTTTCTTTTGCTTTGCCAACTTCACCCCAGGTAGCTGCATATAAATTTGTAAACATTATACCC
>MDTB01053552.1_pt1 | contig 22738 bp, 21 predicted proteins | sample 811161 | NCBI WGS metagenome assembly MDTB01 (sample SAMN05326650, study PRJNA326480) | marine metagenome | isolation source: seawater | place: Mediterranean Sea | collected 2009 | reverse complement strand
CTAGAAACTGTATCTGTAATTATTCAAGTAATTTCATTTAAACTAACTGGCAAAAGAGTATTTATGATGGCTCCTATTCACCATCATTTTGAGAAAAAAGGGTGGGCAGAGTCAACAGTTGTAATTAGGTTTTGGATAATCGCTATCATATTGGCTTTAGTAGGATTAGCTACATTAAAGTTACGTTAAATAAAATTAATGAACATAAATTTAGATAATTTACGCAAAAAAAATTTTGCAATTTATGGTCTCGGTATAACCGGACGCTCAGTAATTAATTTTTTTCGTAAAAATAACTTTAAAAATTACATAATTTGGGACGATGACATCAAAGTTTTAAAAAGTAATTTAGGACGTGACTATAATCACGCAAAAAAAAAATTTTCACGATTTATTAATTTTGTAGATTACATAATATTAAGCCCTGGAATTAATATTCATAATACTAAATTAAAAAATTTATTGCTAAAAAATAAAAAGAAAATAATCACAGATTTAGATTTATTTTATTTAATAAATCCAAATACAAAATCTATAGTAGTAACTGGAACAAACGGTAAATCAACAACATGTAAATTAATTGAACATATTTTAAAAAAAAATAATATTAATGTTTGTTTAGGAGGGAATATAGGAAGTCCGATTTTAAAAATTAATATAAAAAAAAATTCTTTAGCATTAATTGAAGCATCATCTTTCCAGTTGGCATATTCAAAATTTATTAAACCTAATTATGCTTTGATACTTAATATAACTAATGACCATCTGGATTGGCATGGTTCGATAAATAATTATATTAAATCTAAATTTAAAATTTTTTCACTCCAAAATAAAAATGATTTTGCTTTTCTTAATAGCAGCAAACTATTAAAAAAATTTAAAAAAAGAAAATATAAAAGTAAAATTACACTTGTTGATACTAAAAAATATAAAAAAATTAAAAACAAGATTAAAAACAACTATTTGAATTTAAAAGTAAATGAGGAAAATATGAGTTTTGCATACGCCTTATCAAAAATTTTTAAAATAAAAGAAAGTTCTTTTATTAAATCACTTAAAACCTTTAAAGGTTTAGAGCACAGGCATGAAATATTTTATAAAAAAAAATAATAAGATTTTTATAAATGATTCAAAAGCAACAAGTTTTACTGCCAGTAAATATGCACTAGAAAATAATGAAAATATTTTATGGATTGTAGGGGGGGGGTTCCAAAAATTGGTGATAAAATTTTAATACAAAATTTAAAGAAAAATATCATTAAAGCATATATTATTGGGAATCATTTAGGATTTTTTAAAAAATTTCTAAAAAATAAAATTTATTTTAAGATTTGTAAAACTTTAGAAGCTGCAGTTGCATCCATATTTTTTGATATGAAAAATTTTCATAATGAAAAAACTACTATTTTATTGAGTCCATCAAGTGCATCTTATGATCAATTTAAAAATTTTAATGAAAGGGGTAATAAATTTAAAAAATTAGTACGAATTTATGCCAAAAAAAATTTTTAGAAAATAATTTATGAGAAATTTCTTTCAAATCGAAAATTATTGGAGAAACATTGATAAACATATTTTATCAAGTTTTTTACTGTTATTTATTTTAGGGATTTTTTTTTCTTTTTCTTCAACATCATTTTTAGCTGACGAAAGGCTCAATAAGAGTTATTATTTTTTTTTCAAAAACATTTATTATATTCTCTGGTTTCTTTATTTTTTATGATTTTTGTTTCTATGATAAAAACTGATATAATTAATAAAAGTTTAATTCCTCTATTTTTATTTTTTTTATTCCTGTTAATTTTAGTACCTTTTTTGGGTATTGAGGTAAAAGGTGCTAAACGATGGCTTAATATTTATATTTTTCGATTTCAACCAGTTGAGTTTATAAAGCCTTTTTTTATTCTTCTTATCGCACAAATTATTACTTCAAACTGGATTAAAAATCTTAATTTAGCTCATCTAATCTCTTTTTTAATATTGTGTTTTTTAATTTTTCTACTTGTTTTGCAGCCCGATCTTGGACAATCAGTCTTGTTAATATGCACTTGGATTTCATTAATTTTTGTTTCTGGACTTAATATTTTTTATTTATCTATGATATTTATCTTTGCAATCGCAATGCTTTCAATTTTAATTTATTTAACCCCGCAAAAATTTAATTATATCTTAACAAGATTTTCATCTTTTTTTGATCCAGAAAAATCTGGAACTTCTCAATCTGAAAAAGCAACTGAAGCAATTAGACAGGGCGGTCTAAAAGGTCAGGGCATGGGAGAAGGCATACTTAAAGAAAGTGTGCCAGAAGCACATACAGATTATATTATTGCAGTTGTCAGTGAAGAATTTGGTTCTGTAGTATCTTTTTTTAATTATAACGATTTTTTTATTTATTGCATTCAGAATTATAAAAAAAATTCTCAACTTCTCAAGTAACTTTTATAAATTATCTTTAAGCGGTCTTATGTCACTTTTAATTTTCCAAACATTTATTCATGTAGGTGTAAATGCAAATTTATTACCCACAACAGGAATGACACTACCCTTTTTGAGCTATGGTGGATCATCTTTATTATCAAGCGGGGTAATTGCAGGAATAATTTTAAATTACACTTCATTAAGAGAAAAAATAGAATGAAAGAAGAAAATAACAAAATTTTAATAGCAACAGGTGGAACCGGAGGACATATTTTTCCATCACTTACTTTGGCTGATTCTCTTAAAGCAAAAAATCAGGTTGAGATAGTTACAGATAAAAGAGGACTAAGATTCCTAAAAAATTATGATAAAATCAATATAAGAATTATTAATTCAGGTACTATATTTGGACAAAATATATTTAAAACCTGTATTGGAATCGCAAAAATAATTTTATCTTTTTTGTTTTCAATTTTAGCAATGATAAAATCAAGACCAAAATTAGTAATTGGAATGGGAGGATATGCTTCTTTCCCAGTTTGTATTGCTAGTTATTTTTTAAGAATACCTCTTATTCTTTATGAAAATAATTTGATAATAGGAAGAGCAAATAAATTTATTTTACCATTTGCAAAAAAAATTTTTGTTTCGAACAAAGAAATTATGGGTATAAAACCTAAATTTAATAAGAAAGTTTTACATATCGGTTATCTAATAAGAAATAATATTTTAAGTATTAAAAAAGAAAAAATACATGAGGAAGAGAAAAAAATTCTTTCAATTTTAATAATAGGGGGCAGTCAATCAGCCAAAATTTTTGGGGAAATTTTACCAAATATAATAACAAAATGTTCTCAAAGTAATATAAAGTTTAAAATTTATCAGCAATGTTTAGATGATCAAATAAAAGAAATCAAAAAAATATATGAAAAAAGTGAGTTAGAATTTGAATTATTTTCTTTTTCTGGCGATCTGTCTAAATATTATAAAGTTGCAGATTTAGCAATAACTAGATCGGGTGCCTCATCCCTTGCAGAATTAGTAAATTTACAGATACCATTTATCGCAATACCTCTTCCATCTTCCGTAGATAATCATCAATTTTATAATGCAAATTACTTTAAAGAAAAGGGATATTGTTTTTTGCTCGAAGAAAAATTTCTATCTGATAAATTATTTGAAACTCTAAAAAATTTGAATAATGACCAAAAAAAATTATTTATAATGAAAGAAAAAATGAAAGAACACTCCGATAAAAATACATTGTACAAATTTGAAAAATTGATTGAAAAAACGCTTTATGAGTAAAATCGAAATTGGATTAAAAGAAAAAATTCACTTTATTGGTATCGGTGGGATCGGTATGAGCGGATTAGCCCAGGTAATGAAAACTATGGGTTTTATGGTTCAAGGAAGTGATTTATCAAGTAGCAAAAATGTTGAGAGATGTAAAAAAATTGGAATTAAAGTTTTTAAATCACATAGTATAAAAAATTTAAAGGGCACAACATTAATTGTCAAGTCAACAGCGATTAAAGATGATAATCCCGAAGTTAAAGCAGCAAAAAAAAAGAAATTGAGTATTCTTAAAAGAGCAGAAATGTTGGCTCATGTGGTCTCTTTAAAAACAAATATTGTGATTACTGGTTCTCATGGCAAGACGACTACAACATCCTTAATTTCAAAAATATTATCAACCGCAAAACTAGATCCTACTATTATAAATGGAGGGGTAATAAATTCCTTAAATAGTAACGCTAAGCTTGGTAAAGGCGAGTGGGCAGTGCTAGAAGCAGATGAGTCTGACGGAAGCTTCCTAAATTTTCCAGTAAATTATTCTATAGTTACAAATCTCGATAGAGAGCATCTTGATTTCTACAAAAATTTCAAAAATCTTAAAAATTCATTTATGAAATTTCTAAATAAAACACCATCCATTGGAAAATCATTTGTATGTATAGATGATCCTGAAATTAAAAAAATACTTTTAAAAATAAATAATAGTAATTTTTTAACCTATGGCTTTTCAAATAAATCGAATTTTCAGATATTTAAACCTATTTATAAAAAAAATTACTCAGTATTTAATATAAGAATTTTAATACCTGGTTCAAAAAACAAAATAATAAAAAAAATTAAACTCAATCTAATTGGTCAACACAATGTTTTAAATGCAGCAGCAGCAGTAGCAATGTGTTTACATATAGGTATTAAAATTGATGTTATAAAAAAATCACTTAGAGTTTTCACTGGCATACAAAGGAGATTAACTAAAATTTATACTGTTGATGGAAAAGAATTTTATGATGATTATGCCCACCATCCAACAGAAATAAAATCAATTTTAAAAAGTCTAAAAACAACTTCTGAAGGTAGAAAAATAGTGTCTGTTTTCCAGCCACATAGGTACTCAAGATTAATGAGACTTAAAACAGAATTTGCTTCATCATTTAAAGACTCAGATTTAGTTGTTCTATGCCCAGTCTATTCAGCTGGAGAAAGAGTTGACAAAAAATATAACCCAATTAATTTTGCAAGATTAATTCAAAAATACTCAAAAGCTCAAGTATTATTAGTTAACAACGAAATTGATCTAAAAAAATTCTTTTTAAAAAATTTAATTAAAAAAGAAATTATTGTTTGTATGGGCGCAGGTTCCATATCTAGATGGATAAGAGAAATGAAATTATGATTTATAGAGATGAAAAACTTTCAAAATACAATTGGTTTAATTTAGGTGGACCTGCGAAGATATTTTTTAAACCCGAATCTCTTTCAGATTTGAAAGATTTTCTAAAAAAAAATCTTAATGAAAAAAATGTATATATTTTAGGTGCAGGATCAAATACTCTTTTTAGAGATGCTGGTTTTAACGGAATTATAATTAAGCTAGGAAAACCATTTTCATATGCCAATTTAATTGATGAAAACAAAATTGAGGTTGGTGCAGCTACATTAGATAAAACAGTGTCAGACTTTGCTTTAGCAAATTCGATATCTGGATTTGAATTTTTATCTTGTATTCCTGGAAGTATTGGTGGAGCAATAACTATGAATAGTGGTTGTTATGGATATGACATTTCACAAATCTTTGTCTCATTAAAGGCTATAAACTTAAACGGTGAAATAAAAATATTCGGTCAAAATGATATTAAGTTTATCTATAGAGGTAATAATTTAGATAAAGATTTAATTGTATTAAGTGTAACACTGCGAGGCAAGATTGAAAAAAAATACGAAATCGAAAAAAAAAGAATTAGCTTAATAAATAAAAAAAAAGAAAGTCAACCAAGTAGGGTTAAAACTTGTGGTAGTACATTCAAAAATCCTGAAAATAAAAAAGCATGGAAACTTATTAAGGATTCAAATTGTTCAGATTTAGTGATAGGTGGAGCAAGTATTTCATCAAAACATAATAACTTTTTTTTAAATAATGGTAATGCAACCTCACTTGATATTGAAACTCTTATTGAGCAGGTTAGAAAAAAAGTTTTTTTGTCGACAGGAACAAAATTGGATTTAGAAATTCAAATCATTGGAGGAAAATAAATTTGAAAAAAAAAAAAATTCTTGTTGTTTTAGGTGGTACATCCAGAGAAAGAAAGATTAGTTTAGAAACTGGAAAATCATGTATTTTAGCTTTAAAAAAAATTGGTTTTCAAGTGATTAAATTTGACCCAAAGTTTCTTTCATTAAATGAAATTCATAAATATAAACCAGATGTTATATTTAATGCTCTTCATGGAAAAGATGGTGAAGATGGAAAAGTTCAAAGTTTCTTCGAATATTTTAAAATTCCGTATACACATTCTGGGGTTCTATCCTCAATGATTGCAATGAATAAACATTTATCAAAACAGTTATTTATTAAAAATGAAGTCAGAACCCCAAATTATTTTTTTTTGAACAGACGTGATTATTTGAGTGTGAATTTAAATAATAAAATAAAAAAATCTAAAATTTCATTTCCAATAGTTGTTAAACCAAATGATGAAGGTTCGAGTATAGGTGTAAAGATATGCCATAGTTTTATCTCACTAAAGAAGGAATTCAAAAAATTAAAAAAAAATTATAACAATTTAATTTTTGAGGAATACATTCCAGGCAAGGAAATTCAAGTGGCTGTAAAAGGAGGAAAATCTATTGGAGCAATAGAGTTAAGACCAAAAAGAAAATTTTATGATTATAAGGCCAAATATAAAAAATCAGCTAAAACTTTACATGTAATGCCTGCACAAATTATAAAAAAGAAATATGAAGAGGTTAAAAAAATTTCTGAATTAGCAAATAGAATTTTGAAATGCAAAGGTATCACAAGGTGCGATTTTAGGTTTCATAATAACAAATTTTTTTTATTGGAGGTAAACACACAACCCGGTATGACTAGTCTATCTCTTGTTCCAGAAATAGCTAAATATCATAAAATTTCTTTTGTTCAGTTAGTAGAATGGATGGTAAAAGATTCTGGGATAAATAGATGAAAAAAAAAAATTATCTTTTTTTATGGATACTTTTATTTATTTTTCTGACCACATATAGCTTTAATTCATCACAAAATACTCAATTCACATTTCTTCCCTTAAAAAAAATACAAATAGAAGGAGCTAATAATTCAGACAATAAAAAAATTGTAGAAACGTTAGATCAATTTAAGGGGAAAAGCATAATTTTTGTTAACAGATACAAAATGAATAGGAGTATAAATAATTTACAATTTATAAAAGAGTTAAAAATAAAAAAAATTTACCCCGATACAGTTAGATTGGAAATAATAGAATATAAACCTATAGGAATTTTAACTAAAAAAATACAAAAATTTTACTTACAAGTGGAGGAGAAATTATTAGAAATTATAATTTAAGTAAATTTGAAAATTTACCTCTCGTCTATGGGGATAAAGCAGAAAAATATTTTTCAAAGTTCTATAATTCTTTAGAGAATATTAATTTTCAAATTAATTTAATTAATCAATTTAATCATTTTGATATTAATAGGTGGGATATTGTTTTAAAGAATGGTAAAATAGTTAAACTTCCGATTAAAAATTATGAAAATTCTCTTAATAAATTCTTATCCCTTTACGAAGATAATAGTTTCAAAAAATACAAAGTATTCGACTTCAGAATTAAAGGACAATTAATATTAAAATAAATGAGCAAAGAAAAATTGATCGCGGAAATAGCTGAAGACGAAATAAAATATGTAATTTACGAACAGGATGAAAAATTTGAATACAAAATTTTTAAAAAGAAGGTTTCAGAAAACGTGGGTATAAGGCAGGGAAAAATTTTAGATTTTAATTACACTTCAAGAAAAATAAGTGAAGATCTGAAAGATTTAGAAAAGGAAACAGATAAAATTTTTACAAATATCTCAGTGGTAATAAATGAGCCAGAAATTTCTTGTACAAACTTTTCAGGTTTTAAAAAGTTGAACGGATCAAAAGTTGAAAAAAGAGATTTGGATTATTTACTAAACGAAGGAAAAAGTACTATTTTAAAAAATCAAGACAAAAACTCAATTTTACATATTTTAAATTCGAACTTTGTTTTAGACAAAATAAAAAAAAATAAAATTCCAGTTGATTTATATGGTGATCATTTAAGTCTCCACATGACTTTTATATCATTGCCAACAAATAATTTAAAAAATATCAAATCTTTATTTCATAGTAGCGATTTAAAAATTGATAGAATTATAACTAAACCTCTCGCTTGTGGTATCGATTTACTGAATAAAAACAAAGGTGCGAAAAATTTTGTTTTACTCAATTTTGATAAAGAAGTCAGTAGCATCTCTCTTTATGAAGACTCTTCATTGGTTTTCTTAAAAATTTTTCCTTTTGGAACTAATTCTATTTATAGAGATATTATTCAACTATGTTCAATAAAAGAAAACGAGGCCAGAGAAATTGTAAATGAATTAGATCATTTAAATAAAAAAAATAAATATATAGATAAAAAATTATTCACAGAATCCGAGTATAAGAAATTAAGCACTAATCACATAAATGAGATAATTAATGCAAGAGTAAGTGAAATGTTAGATTATATTTTTAATAAAAATAAGAATTTAAATTATGTAAACAATAAAATTTTAAGAGTTCATATATTTTTTGAGGATAAACAAATTTTAGAAAATCTTGGAAGTTTATTTAAAAAATCATTAAAAATTGACTCAACAAAGACCCAAATTGAGCTATTGCCACTTAACGAATTCACTGCTTTGAGAGGAGCAGCAGAGCTAATTTTTAAAGGGTGGAATAAAGAGGCAATTCCTATAAGCCAGAAAAAAAAGTCAATGATTTCAACTTTTTTTAGACAATTTTTTTAATTAAGATTTATTGTAGTTTTTTGTAACATTAGTTGTTTTCAACTCAATTTCTAATTTTTGTATAAATTTCAATATGTGGGATAAAAATCAAAAAACACTTAAAGAAAAAGTTAGTTTTTCGGGGATAGGTTTGCATTCAGGTGAAAAAGTCAATGTAGAATTAACTCCATCTAATTCAAATTCAGGAATAATATTCAAGAGAACAGATTTAAAAGAAAATAATGAAATTATAGGAAATTTTAAAAATGTTTCTTCCGCAAAACTTTGTACAAAAATAAAAAATGATTTTGGAACAAGTGTATCTACCGTAGAGCACTTGTTAGCAGCACTATATATTTATGGTATAGATAATCTTGTTGTAAATTTAAATGGTCCTGAAGTTCCAATAATGGATGGTTCAGCAAAAGATTTTGTTAAAATTATAAAAAATACTGGAATTAAAATACTTGAGGGCAAAAGAAAATTCATAAAAATAATAAAATCAATAGAAATAAAAGAGAATGAAAAATTTATTAAAATTTCTCCAACAAATAATACATTTGAGGTTAAGTTTACTTTAAATTATAAAAACAATCCTTTAATACAGACCCAAAAAAATAAAACGAGTTTTGATGAAAAAGATATTGTAGATATTTATTCTGCAAGAACTTTCTGTTTGTTTGAAGATATAGAAAATATTAAATCTCTTGGTTTAGCAAAAGGCGGTTCATTAGATAATGCTATTGTTGTAAAAGGAAATAGAATTCTAAATGAGGGCGGACTTAGATCTAAAAAAGAATTTGTAAATCATAAAATACTTGATCTAGTTGGAGACTTCATGTTGTCAGGAATTAGAGTTATCGGTTCAGTCGAGTGCGAACATGGTGGACATGCTTTAACTAATCAATTTTTAAGAAAGATTTTTTCTGATAAAAATAATTATGAAATTGTTGAGAATGTGTCTTCATCATCAAATGTGAGAAAAATCGTTCCTCTAAATAAAAGACTGGCAGTAAACGCCTAATTTTAACATCATTTTACGAAAAGTATATTTTTTGTTATTAATACTTAATGCGTAATTTTTTTATTTTATTGTTTTCAATATTTATAATTTTTTCTTGCTCCAAAAAAGAGCCTGAAGCTCTATCTACACCTTCAAACCAGGATGAGGCTATAAAAGTATATCGAGAGGGTTTGAAAAATTTAGAGGATGGACAATTTTTTTTAGCAAGAAAAAAATTTGATCAATCGGAGAGTTTATTACCTCAAACTCAATGGGCAGCAAAGTCAGCTTTAATGTCAAGCTTTTGTTTATATTCAATGAATTTTTATGACGATGCTATTCTAAATCTTAAAAGATTTACAAAAACTTATCCCGCAGATGCAAATATAGATTATGCAAATTATTTAATAGCAATTAGTTATTATGAACAGATTCTTGATGAAGATAAAGATATTGAGCCGCTTATTTTGTCTAAAAATGAAATTGAAAAGTTTATAGATAAATATCCTAATACTGATTATGCCCTGGATTTGAAATTTAAGTTAGATCTTATTATAAATCAAATGGCTGCTAAAGAATTATCTATAGCGCGATACTACATTAAAAATGAAAAGTGGATACCCGCTATTAATAGGCTAAAAGTTATAGTTGAAAAATATGACAAAACAATTTTTATTGAGGAAGCATTATTTAGATTGGTAGAAATTTATTATAGAATTGGACTTGTGGATGAAGCTAAAGCAGCGGCAAGTATGTTAGGATATAACTATAATTCAAGTGAATGGTATGAAAGATCTTATAAAATACTAAATAAAAATTACCAGCCAGCAATAATAAAAAAAGAAAACAAAGAAGGCAGCCTTGTAACAAGGACACTAAAAAGAATATTATTTATTGATGAAAAATCAGGAAAAAATTAAAAATTTATACAAAGAAAAAGTAAAAAAACTTTTAAAACTCAATAAAGCATATTTTGAAAAAGACTCTCCAATTGTTTCAGACTCTCAGTTTGATATCTTTAAACAAGAATTAATTGAGTTAGTGAATAAAAACCCTTTCTTAAAAAAAATACAAAATCTCGATAACCTTATAGGTTCAAAACCCTCAACTAAATTTGAAAAAGTAAGACATTCTAAACCTATGCTCTCACTTGGGAATGCATTCCACATAAATGATATAATTGACTTCAAAAAGAAAATTAATAATTTTTTAAATACTAAATCTGAAATAGAATTATCCTCTGAACCAAAAATAGATGGTATTTCTGCTTCTTTACGATATGAAAATGGAAAATTTATCTATGGCCTATCAAGAGGAAATGGAATCTTTGGTGAAAACATTACTGAAAATTTAATGACAATAAAAGAAATACCAAGAAATTTAGTAAACTCTCCAAAAATAATTGAGATTAGAGGAGAGGTTTATATAGGTAAGAAAGATTTTGTAAAATTAAAAGATAAATTTGCCAATCCAAGAAATGCTGCTGGAGGATCATTGAGACAAAAAGATCCACTACAAACTGAAAAGATACCTTTGAAATTTTTCGCTTACGGCATAGGGGAAATAACTCCTCAAATTTTTAAAAATCAAACAGATCTTCTTCAAAAGTTAAAGTCATGGGGCTTTTCTATTAATTCTTACTGCAATAAAGTAAATTCTATTAGTGAGGTTGAAAAAAACTATTCTGAAATTGAAGCTTTAAGATCAACGCTCAATTACGATGTTGATGGGATTGTATATAAAGTTAATAATTTTAATTATCAAGAAAGACTTGGTGCAACATCTAATTCACCGAGATGGGCCATTGCTTACAAATTTTCATCAAGCAAAGCTTCCTCTAAAATTAAGAATATAATAATTCAGGTTGGAAGAACTGGTGCAATAACTCCAGTTGCAAAGATAGATCCTGTTACAGTAGGTGGTGTAGTTGTATCAAATGCTACATTACATAATGAAGATGAAATAAATAGAAAAGATATAAGAGTTGGAGACACAATTACTATTCAAAGAGCTGGTGACGTAATTCCTCAGGTTCTTTCAGTTGACAAATCTAAAAGAAATAAAAAAAGTAAAAAATTTATTTTTCCCGATAAATGTTTATGTGGTTTCACTACAAAAAAAGAAATTAATCTAGCAACAAAAAAAACAGATGTAGTAAGAAGGTGCACAAGGGGTTATGAATGCAATTTTACAGCTAAAGAAAAGTTAAAACATATAGTTTCAAAAGAGGCATTTGATATCGAAGGTTTAGGAAAAAAAGTGGTTGACAATTTGTGGGAACTTAAATTCATTAAAAATCCAGCTGATATCTTTAATTTAGATTATCAAAAAATTGAGAAATTAGAAGGATGGGGAAAACTTTCAATACAAAATTTAAAAAATGCAATTGATAAATCAAAAAATATAGTTTTAGATAGATTCATATATTCTATAGGTATCAGGCATATTGGCCAAGAAAATGCCAAAATTTTAGCAAATTTTTTTAAAAATTCAAAAAAATTTTCAGAATTGTTTAACTCAAACAAAAGAAAAAGTATTTTAAAAAATCTTGATGATTTAGATGGAATTGGCGAAACTCAAATAAAATCTATAGAAGATTTTTTTTCAAATCAAAAAAATTTAGAAATTATTCAATTTTTAATGGCGTATTTAAATATTACAAATTATCATAAAAATTTCAAAAAAGGAAAACTCAGTAATAAAAATATTATGTTTACAGGTGGTTTTAAAAAAATGAGCAGATCAGAGGCAAAAGCTCTAGCAGAAGAAAATGGTGCAAAAATTCTTGGTACAGTTTCTAAAAAATTAGATTTTTTAGTTATTGGAAATTCAAAACCGACCAAAAAGAAAATTGAAAAAGCTAAAGAACTCAAAGTAAATATAATGACTGAAGAGAAATGGTATATCTTACTAAATAGGTAAACAAGCTTTTGCCAAATCTATTTTTTCACTCACGCTCATAAATTTCAATAGGTTTTTTTTTACTTTTTTGTGATATGTATTAATCCACTTTATTTCATCTTTATTTAAAATTTTTTTATTTATAAGATTTTTTTCAATTGGAGCAATAGTTAATTCCTCAAATTTATTTCTGTTTATATAAACTAGATTTTCTATTCGTATACCAAATGATCCCTCCTTATAATACCCAGGTTCATTGGATAAAACCATACCATCTTTCAGTATAACTTTATTATTTTTGGAGAGTGATTGTGGTCCTTCATGAACATTTAAAAAATATCCAACTCCATGCCCTGTACCATGCGGGTAGTCTAACTTTATTTTATTTAAAAATTTTCTTGCATTATGATCTACTTGAGCGCCAGTGGAATTTTTTTTAATTTTGAAATTAGAAACTGCAATATGCCCCTTTAAAACTCTTGTGTAAATTTCTTTTATATAACTGGAATTATTACCCAAAGAAATTGTCCTCGTAACATCAGTAGTTCCAAAAGAATACTGACCTCCTGAATCTACGAGATATAAATCATTTTTTTTTAAATTTCTGTTTGTTTTTGAGGAAGCTTTGTAATGAATGATAGCGCTATTAGGTCCAGTTCCAGATATTGTATTAAAACTTGGAAATTTATATTGTGGGTTCATTTTTCTAAAATTTTCTAGTTTTTTTTCTGCTGATATTTCAGAAATTTTCTTTTTTGTAAAATTTTTTTTCAACCAAAGTAAAAATTTTGTTAGTGCAACACCATCAATTAAATGAATTTTTTTCATATTTTTAATTTCTGTTTTATTTTTAATTGATTTTAAAAAGTAGATTGGGTCTAATTTTTCTATAACTTTATTATTTCTTTTTAATAAATTTTTAAAAAAAAAGGAACAAGAAAGAGGGTCTATCCAAATATTTTTTTTTGCTAATAGACTCAAAAAACTACCTATTTTTTTATCATCATGTTGATTTACTCTAATATTTTTTATATTTTTTAATTTTTTAAAGTTTGCGAACAGGTCAATTTCCCCGCTTTTATTTATTAGTAATCTTGCTTTAGGTATAGGGGTGTAAGGCGAATCATGTCCCCTAATATTTAAAAGCCAAGCAATGTTTTCAGGAGCCGTAACTAACAAAAAGTCTAATTTATTTTTTAAAAGAACTTTTTTAACATTTTCTATTTTTTTTGAATAATTTATTCCAGCATTTTTCTGTGAGATAGAATAAAAAGGTTTAACGACATCTTTTGGCTTATTGACCCAAATCATATCAATCAAGTTTTTTTTAATTAATTTTAAGTCAATATTTTTTAATCCAAACATGAAATTAAGTTGTTTTTCTGTATGTAATTTAGGATCAAAACCAAGTATGATTTTTCTTTTAGTTCTTAATACATCTTTGGGAAATTTATTTGGCATGGTCATTATTTTAAATTTTTTGCTGGATTGATATCGAGCTTGAGTGGTGTACCTACCGTCAACAAAAAGAAAATTTTTATTTTTTAATATCACCGCAAACCCAGCTGAACCAGAAAAATTTGATATAAATTTTAATCTATCATTTGACGAATCAACATATTCATTAAAATATTCGTCGTTTTTTGGAATTATGTATCCATCAATGTTAAATTTTTTAAATAAATTTTTTAAACGTTTCATTACTTGAGTAATTTTTTTTTCAATCTAGCCCAGCCAGGACTTCGGTATTCATCATTATTTTCAAGAAGATTATCTTGATTAAAATCAAAGTCGTCAGAAACATCTTTTACAATTTCTTCATTTTTTTCAATGCTATCATCCGGTAGTTCACCAACAAATCTTGATGGCAAACTGTCAAGCCACTCACCATGCCATATTCTTTGTGTTGCAAAAGATATATATGCATTCTTTTTTGCTCTTGTAATTCCAACATAGGCCAATCTTCTCTCTTCCTCTAAAGCAAGATCTCCTTTTTCTTCTAAAGATTTTTGATGCGGAAATAAGCCTTCCTCCCATCCTGGTAAAAATACAGTATTAAATTCTAATCCTTTTGCAGCATGCATTGTCATTATATTTACTTTTTCATCTTCCCATTCTTGATCAATTGATGTTGCTAAAGCTACATGTTCTAAAAAACCTTGTAGATTATCATAATCATTCATCGCTCTTAAAAGTTCTTTTAAATTTTCTAATCTATTTTCATTTTCTAAATCTTTTTTATTTTTTAGCATTGCCGAATAACCAGATTCATCTAAAATAATTTTTAATAAATCGTAGTGTTTCTTTTTATTTATTTGAGATCTCCAATTATTTATTAAATCTAGAAGTTGTTTAATAACCGGTCTAACTCTTGGTTTAAATTTATTTAGTAGAAGTAACTTATGTGCAGAATCCTCTAAACATATTTTATTTTTAGATGAAAATTCATGTAAAAGCTTCATTGTACTGTCACCTAAACCTCTTCGAGGTTTGTTTACAATTCTCTCAAAGGCAATGTCATCAAACTTTTGATTTATTATTCTTAAATAGCAAATTGCATCCTTTACTTCTGCTCTTTCGTAAAACTTAGTGCCCCCAACTATTCTATAATTTATTCCTATTTTTAGAAATCTCTCCTCAAATTCTCGTGTCTGATATATTGCTCTAACAAGTATTGCTATATCGTTTAAAGAATTTTTATTTTTAATATTTTCCTCTAAAATATCACCAACACCTCTAGCTTCATCTTTTCCATTTTTAAAACAATTAAGTTTTACCAATTCTCCTTTCTTTTCTTCTGACCAAAGTTTTTTACCAAGGCGGTCTTTATTATTAGATATTAAAAAAGATGCTGTATCTAAAATATTTTTTGTTGATCTATAATTTTGCTCTAATCTAAAAATCTTGCAGTTAGGATATACTTTGTCAAAACTAAGGAAATTTTTAATTTCTGCGCCCCTCCAGCTATAAATTGATTGATCGTCATCTCCAACACAACAAATATTTTGATTTTTATTCACAATTAACTGTAACCATTTATTTTGAATAAAATTTGTATCCTGAAATTCATCAACAAGAATATATTTAAAATTATTTGAATAAATTTTTCTTATATCTTGATTTTGTTCAAATAATTTAACACAATAGAGAATTAAGTCACCAAAATCACAAGCATTTAGGTCTCTAATTTTTGATTGATAAATTTTATAAATTTTTAAAATTTGATTATCAAAAATATCTTTTTTAGATAATTTTACATCTTCCGGAAGAAAACCTTTGTTTTTCCATCGATCTATCAAAGCTAATATGAATTGAGGAGATATTTTTTTTGCATCAATATTTTCTGCTTTAGAAATATTTTTAATTAACTTTTTTTGATCTTCTGTATCTAGGATTGTAAAATTACTTTTTAATCCTATTGCTTCTGCGTGACGTCTTAAAAATTTAACACTGATTGCATGAAAAGTCCCTAACCAAGGAATTGAATTTTTTTGGTTTATTAACATTTTCGAAACCCTGTCTCTCATTTCCTTTGCAGCCTTGTTAGTAAAAGTCACACAAAGTATCTGGTTTGGCCAAGCCTTTTTTTGATCTACTATGTAAGCTAATTTTGACGTTAAAACTTTTGTTTTTCCCGAACCTGCACCTGCGACAACTAAAGTAGGGCCATCCACATTAAGCACCGCAGCTTTTTGGTGATGATTTAATTCTTCTAGAAAATTTCTTTTTTCATTCATGTTTAAGGACTTTATTTTTACACTAAACTGCTTATAAAACAACAAAATGAAAATTTCAGCATCAAAAATTATCAAATCCTGGCTTACGAAATTAAAGCCAAATAAGTCAAAAAACTATTTAAATAAATATACAATTTCTATTGTCGCAGTATTCATTTTTGTAATATTAATTTTATTCTACTTTTTAAGACCAATTTATTTTGATTACACAAATAATAAAAAAATTTTGGAAAACAAAGTTAATAAAACTTTTGAATTAAAAACAAATTTTAACGAGAATATTTCATACAAAGTTTTTCCTACACCTAGAATATTAGTTGAAAATGCAAATATAAATTTTATAAATACAGATAAAAAAAAAATTAAAATAAAAAAACTATATATTTTAATTTCCCCTCTAAATTTAAGTAATTTCGAAAAAATCAAATTTAAAAAAATTTTAATAAAAGATGAGAATATAGAGCTACATCCAGAAAATTTTAAAAAATATTTTAAATATTTAACCATTCGCAAAAACAAAACTTTTGTAATAAAAAAATCTGACTTTTATTTTATTGATGCTCAAGGAAATAAAGTTATTTTTAAGGAGTTAAATTTTAATGAAAAATTTACTAAAAAGATACATCAAATTGACTCGTCTTTTAATTTTGCAGAAAATAAAGTTAATATTAATTTTTCAAATAATATTGGTTCGCAAAAAAATTTAAAAATAAGTATACCCAGTTTAAAACAATCATTAGATATTAAATTTGATAAAAATAGCAATCTCAATTTTGCTTTGGGAGAATTAAAATTGAGATTGCTCGAAACATTAATTTTATTAAATTTTGAGGGCAAACAAGAATTCAAAATTTATAATTCATTTTTAAGAAATAAATTTATTAACTCAAAAATAAAAGGAAAAATTTCATTCAAAAATAATTTTTATTTTAATTTAGATTTAGGTATTAACCGAATAGACTTAAGAAAACTTTTGCTAACATATCCAATTTTCAAAGGGGAGGGTATTAGTAAAAAAATTAATGGAAAATTAAATATTAAAAATAAAAGTACTAACTCATTTTTTGGTAATATAAATGATAGTACAATGAGTTTAATTTTTGAAAATGGTGATATAAAAATTAAAGATTTATCGGCACAAATTATGGGTAATTCTCAAATTAAATCGAATATTTCATTTTTACAAAATAACAAAAAACCTATTATTAAATTTTCAATAAATTTCTTTACAAAAGATCCTGTTAAATTTTTTAGGAAATTTGGAATTTACAAATTTGATAAGAGTCTAGCTTCTTTTAATATTAATGGAAATATAGACGTTAAAAGCAAAAAAATAAATTTTAGAGAAGTTATTAAAAATAATAATGAAAAAATAAATAGTAAAGAAATATTAATTATCGAAAGGGCATTCAACAACTTTGTACTTGATGAGGGAATTATCGGTATATTTGATTTTTTTAAAATAAAAAAATTTATTAAAGAAATATATTAAAATAAAAATTCTATCTATTAGGTTTTGTCATTTTTTTTGGATTAACAATTTTTGTAAATTCTTTTTCACTTATTAAACCTGATTTAATCGCTTCTTCTTTTAAAGTTGTTCCGTTTTTATGAGCTTGTTTAGCAATTTTTGCTGCATTATCGTAACCTATTTTTGGTGATAGAGCTGTTACTAGCATCAAAGAATTATCCAGTAAAAATTTAATTCTCTTTTTATCGGCTTTCAAACCTTTAATACAATAATTAGCAAATGATTTGGAAGAGTCAGCCATTATGTGAATTGATTGTAAAATATTATGTATGATAAGAGGTTTAAAAACATTTAACTCAAAATGTCCATGCGATCCTGCCATCGTAATACCATTATGATTTCCGATCACTTTAACACAAACCATAGTAACTGCTTCACATTGAGTTGGATTTACTTTGCCTGGCATAATTGAGGACCCCGGCTCATTTTCTGGAAGTATAAGTTCAGCATAACCTGCTCTAGGTCCTGAACCTAAAAACCTTATATCATTAGCAATTTTCATTAAACAAACCGCCGTTGTATTCATTGTCCCAGAAAAATTCACAATTGGATCATGCGATGCTAACGCAGCAAATTTATTTTTAGAAGGCTTGAATGGTATTTTAGTAATTTTTTTAATCTCTTTTACAACTTTATTATCGAATCCTTTTTTGGTGTTTAAACCTGTGCCCACAGCAGTTCCACCTTGAGCTAAAAAATATATTTCATTCAAAGCCCTTTCAATTCTTTCTATACATCTTTTTAATTGTGAGTGATAACCTGAAAACTCTTGCCCTAAAGTTAATGGAGTTGCATCCTGTAGATGTGTTCTACCCAATTTAACAATTTTATTAAATTGTTTTGTTTTTTTAAATAATTCTTTTTCTAAAGATTTTAAGGATGGAATTAGCTTATTTCTAGCTTCAATTGCTATAGCAATATGCATAGCCGTTGGAAAAACATCATTTGTAGATTGAGATTTATTTACGTGATCATTTGGATGAACGGGTTTTTTTGTTCCCATTTTCCCTCTCATCATCTCTATTGCCCGATTAGCTATAACTTCATTCACATTCATGTTTGTTTGCGTTCCAGAACCTGTTTGCCACACTTTTAACGGAAAGTTAGCATCAAGCTTGCCTTTTATAACTTCATCTGCTGCTCTAATAATATATTTACTAATTTTTTTATCTAAATCACCGTTTTTAGCATTAACTATAGCTGCAGCTTTTTTAACTGTTGCAATTGAATGTATAAGGATAGGCCTTACAAGAAAATCCCCTATATCAAAGTATTTATTTGATCTTTGAGTAGATGCGCCCCAATACTTATCACCAGGAACTTTAATTTTCCCAATAGAATCAAATTCCGTTCTATATTTCATTGATGTAACCAATTTATATTATACAAATAAAATTGTAAATAATTTATAGATTAACTGTGTGGATTTTATGACAAACTTTAATAGTGTAAAAAAATTTATGGAAAAATTTGGACAAGAGGTCAAAACAAAGGCTGAATTTCCATCGGAAAAAATAGTAAAATTAAGGTATGACCTAATACAAGAGGAATTGGATGAATTTGAACAAGCTTTAAAAGATAAAGACCTAAAAGAAGTCGCCGACTCATTAACGGACATTTTGTATGTAACTTATGGTGCTGGACATGCTTTCGGAATTGATTTGGATAAATGTTTCGATGAGGTACAGAGATCTAATATGAGTAAACTTGGGGAAAACGGCAAACCAATTTATAATGAACAAGGAAAAGTAATGAAGGGCCCAAAATATTTTGAACCCAACCTGTCAAAGTTTATCAAGAGTTAAAGATAATTTTTTGTGAACACATTCTGAAATCGATTTATGAGCCATCTTATTAGGATGTCCTTCACCAGTGACTATATATTTTTTGCCTAATGGGAACTGACATTCTATATAAACAATATTTTCATTTTCCAAAAATTCTTTATAAGCAGTAAATTGCTTTTCAGGTAATTCATCGACATTTAAAAAAAGAAACATAAATTTTGCTTTATTTGTTTTTGCAATTTCATTCATATTTAATATTATTTTTTTTGAAATTTTGGTTTTCTCTCGCGATCTTTGAAGTGATTCAATTTTAAGAATTTTCTTCTCAATTTTTGTTATTAACGCACTCTTATCGCCATAAGGAAGAGTAAAATATTTTTTAGGTTTTTTAATTATAATCTTATCATTTTTTATCGATGCATACGGCAAACTTAACTCACCTTTAGTTCCTTTTGAGTTTTGTTTTAAAAGATACATCCATGAACCCGCTGCTATATTTCTTATTTCATGATGTGGAATAAAACCATAAATTACTAATTTAACATTTCTTTGTACTTTAAAAATATTTTTTAATTTTAAAAAAGATTGTGTACCACCATATCCACCAACTCCATAATTTTTAATTTTGTAATTTTTTATTTTGTTTTGTAATAAAGCTGGATAAGTTTCATTGTCACTAACAGCCCAACCCTGGGTTAAAGAACCACCAACAAAAATAATTTTATTTTTTTTATCAATATTTCCAGTTAAACGAGAACCATCTTTTAAATTGGTCAATGTAGTTTTTTCCCCATCGATCGACCATGGACTAAAAATAAATTCGCCAGGTTTTGGTTTCCATCCCAGTATTTCGTCTTCAATGAAAGGTATTGGTTTTTCATTTAATTTTATTTTTAAATTATCTCTTGGTTTGTCACCAAGAATAAATAATATAAATAGCTCTAATACTAAAACTATAAATATTACACTGAAAAAAAATACGAAAAAATTTTTAAAGTTTTTTTTTGAAAAAAATATCATTTGAAAGATTTAATTATATCTGTTGAATAAATTTTTTATTTTTCTAGTAAATTCTATTATAGGCAAAGGTACAAGTTTTAGAAATAATTTTTTAAAAACACTTTCTCTTTTGTTAAGCCAAGAAATATCAAATAATATATTTGGGTTGTTCAGTATATTTCTATTATAATTAATTTTATCTTTAAACTCTTCTTTTAAAAAAATACAATTTCCAGTATGACACACAAGCAGGTAACCTTTTTTTTTACCTACCTCAACAGTTGCGGTAAAACTGCTCCCTTGATTTTTTAAATTTAAATTATGTCTTTGAATTATTCCTGGTTTTATCGAACTATTAATTTCTATAACAACAATTTTTGGTTTATATTTTTCTAAACTTTCCCAAACTTCTAAATCATATGAATCTATATCAATAGATAAAATTTCAAAATCAAAAGGGATTTCTGTTTTTTCTAGAATTCTCTCTAATGAATTAATTGAGTTTTTATTTTTATCAATAGTTTCATTTATTGCAAAGATATTGGGGTATTCTTTTTGTGTTTTTTTTAGGTTTTTAAATTTGTTTTTGTCACTCTCTATGTAAATCGCCTTATATCCAAAGTTTTTAACGAGATTAAAAGTGTTACTACCGTGTTTGCCATCCCAAGCTCCGAATTCACAACACCATCCGTTTATTTTTAGATTTAATTTTTTTAAAATTTCTTCTAAAATTCCATCTTCACCATTTTGGGAATATATGTTTTTTTTAAAATTATTAAACATTATAAAATTATTCTAATTTATAATTAATTTTTCTTTGAAGTTAAAAATATAAATTTCTTATCGTATTCTTTAATTAAATTTTCATGCCATTCAATATTTAAATTTCCATCAAAAAAGTCATTTAAAGACTCTGGGTTTAAAGTAGTCTTTGAATCATACCCACCGTAAGACACTAAAGATATATCATTAACTTTATTTCTTTTGATGTGAGAAACATAATTTGTAATAACACTTTCTGGCATTTCTACAAAAGAAGATGCATTATGAAAATGATCAATACTTTGATCTAAATTTTCAATTTGCCAAGGAGGTATACAAATAATCTCAAGTTTATCGTTATCATCAAAAGATATTTTTTTTGTTTTATTTGTATTCAAGTAATCTTTAACAGAGTCACCATAAAAATATCTCAAGTATTCTGTTCCAACAAAAATATTTGGAACAGCATCAAGATAAATAATTTTTTTAATATTTTGAAAATTTGTTAATAAAAAATGAATATTAGATCCAAAACCTCCTCCAATCTCAAAAAGACTTCTTATATTTTTAAAATTAAAAGTATTTGAAAGAATATCTATTCTATATGCCAAATTAATATAATGTGTAGAATAATCTATGTTATTTAAGGTAAATTTATTGGTACAGCCAAACTCAGTAGTTTTTTCAAAAACATATTTTTTTATTAAATTTTTGACTTTTTCGTTATTTGTATAAACAATAGATAAATTTTTTAAGTAATTTTTTATGTGACTAGACGTAACAGCGAGTTGGCCTCTAAAAATTTTATTAATGTAAGGAATATTTAAAAAACTAGATACAATTCTACCTTTAAAATTAAGCTCATTTCTAAAATCTAAAATTAAATTATCAGCAAAGCTTGTTCCAACTCCTGATTCAAGTCCTCTAAAATTTTTAAGTCCTTTTTTTCTTAATTGGAAAATTGTTTTGCTATTTTTGTAATTCCAATATGGGCCTGATAAATATAATTTTTTATCAACTTTTTTTTGATCATTTATGAGTTTATTTAAAAGAGTAATTTTCATGGTTTAAGGGGCGTTCTGTTGCCAGGTGCCCCTAACCCCAGAAAAATAATTTAGTTAACTATTGCATATATTACCGCAACAACAATTAAAATTTCCCATCCGCTCATTTCGACTCCTTTCGTCAGAAGTCATTATATATTAAGGGGCGTTCTGTTGCCAGGTGCCGTGAACCTTTTAACGTTATTTATTGTTATATAACAATTCTAATACAACCAGAAGCCCTG
>MDTB01209923.1_pt1 | contig 22741 bp, 25 predicted proteins | sample 811161 | NCBI WGS metagenome assembly MDTB01 (sample SAMN05326650, study PRJNA326480) | marine metagenome | isolation source: seawater | place: Mediterranean Sea | collected 2009 | reverse complement strand
ATCTCCAAAAGCATCTAAAGAAAAAACTAAAGATTTTTTGTTATTAAACGGACCAGAAAAATATGCGTAAGCACTGTGACACAAATGATGATCAAAAAATTTAATCTTATTTTCATCGATATTTAAATGACATTGTATGGCTTTTTTTCTTATCTCTTGACCCAATGTCAAATTGTTTTTATTTGAAACATGGTTATTTTTATAAATTTTATTTAAATAATTTTTCCAAAATTTTTTACCAGGATATTGATTTATATCGAGTTTATTCTTAAAAACTTTGATAATTGAAGTTTCTTTATTTTTGTAAAACCTAGGATACCAAACATCTAGTTGTTCTTTTAAAAAATCTTTAATATTAAATTTTGTATATCTTCTAATTAACATCCAGGTAGGTGACCATAGTTTGGATACAAAACATATAAAGTCTATGTCTTCAGTATTTAATTTGTACTTTTTAAGGATATAATCTATTGACTTTTTTGGATATCTCTCATCATTTTTAATTTTTGACAATCTCTCCTCGGATATTGCCTCGACTATTTCACCATTCTTCATTAAAGCAACTGATGAATTTTGTTCCCAATTAATACCTAATATAATTTCATTATTATTTTTTTTCATAATTTAATTTTCATAATTTGTTCGGCAAGTTTCAGATCCTTTAATGTATGAATATCAACCAATCCACCCAAAGATTTGTATGGAACTATTTTAATTTTTTTACCAATTCTCTCTTTTTGATTCCTCAATACTGAAGATTTGGATGCAAGAGCAACGCCAGTGTCCTCCCTTAATACTGGATATTTTTTTTGTCTTGGTACATTCCTTTGATTAATATTTGAAATTCTTTCAATTGTATTATTTTTCTTTTGCCAAAAATTTTTGTGCATTTCATAACCTGCAAAAGAGCTATCTAGTTTCTTATTTTTTATTAAATTTAAAAAGCACTTGTCTAAAATTTTTTTTGGTCTAAGCGGCTCTGTACACTGTAAATATCCATAATAAAAAGTTTTTCCCATTTTTTTTTCAAATTCTTTTAGTGCGTGTATAAGTGACGGTTCTGATTTAGCGTAGTCACTAGATAATTTCTTTGGCCTAGGATAAATACAAAAACAATTATATTTTTTTGCTATCTTATGAATATTTGGATCATCTGTTGAAATAACAACATCAGTAACAAATTTACAACTTTTTGCATATTCTATGCTATGAGCAATTAAAGGTTTGTTCTTTAATTTAAGGATGTTTTTATTTTTTAAAGATTTTGATCCTTTACGTGCTAAAATTATACAAGGTATTCTTCCAAACTTATTTATAATATAGTTTCGTTTTTTCATCTACGTATGCTCCTTGAATTAAATAATTAGGGGTAAATATGCACCCTTCTGTCCATTTCATAACATCTAAAACAGGTTTATTTTCTCTTTTATCTAAACTAAGGCTTTTAATTGTTGCTCCGTCTTTAAAATTAACAATAAAATTTCCATAAATTTTTTCAGCCAAACTAACAGAGTCGCAGGAATTAAGTACGCAATAGTTTGTAATTTTTTTTATATTGTTCTTACTCCAATTAGATACAGCATTTAAAGATAATATATAATCGACCTCTATCCATGTTTTGAAATTTTTTTTATAAAGGTTTTTTAGGTCTTGGCTAAGAGAGTCTTTTGGGCTTATACTATTAATATAATAATTCTTTATTTTGAAAGATATCCTTTCATCAGAAATAATAAATATTTTATTAATTTTTAATTTATTAAAAAAACTACTTAATAATAATTTTTTAATTTTTTTTTCTAATTTTTTTTTATTAGTTTCTCTTCTAGCATTTATTAAAATAGCATATTTGAAATAAGATACTTGAATAAATTTACAATTTTTCCAATATTTACTAAATTTAGGTAATAAAATTTTCGAAGTACTTATAGATCTACCTGAACTTGAATTATGTTGATTTATCCCGTGGATGTGAAAAACTTCAGAATTATTTACATAACCGATATTTTTTTTTTCTTTCAATCTTTTATTCATCCAGCTTCTATCTTCTATATTTTGAAGTTTTTCATCAAAAAGATTTTTTTTAAGATATTTAGCATCATAAATTGAATTAGCATTATTAAGATAGTTATTTAAGTAATTGGATGATTTATTTTCCGGAAAAACAACATCCAAATCTAACAAATCTTTTGTGCTAGTTCCTGGCAATGGAATTTGTCTTCCATAAGCTGCGATAAATTTAGGATTTTTCTCCATAAACTTTACATAATTTGAAAGCCAATTTTTATTACAAGGGATACAATGAGAAGATAAAATTACAATAAACTTTCCATTAGCTCTTTTTATTCCAGCATTTAAAGATAGGCCAGGGGTATAATGCTTTATTTTAAAAATTTTTTTTATATTAAATTTTTTTGCTACATTTATAGAGTTATCATAACTTGAATTATCACAATAAATAATCTCAAATTTTTTGTAAGTTTGTTTATCGAGTTCTTGAAAAAGAATTTTTAACCACTTAGATTCATTTTTACCTCTAATTATAATGGATATTAGATTTTTATTATTTTTCATTTTTTATCCCATCTTCCTCTATAATTTGAAAAAATATCTTGTTCACAGTCTTGTAGATCTAAACCTTTGTCTATCAGGAAAGATCTAGTGACATTCGCACAATCTCTTAGTTTAATAAATTTATCTGGAGTTAAAGCGAATTTATTATCTCTACCCTCCAAATCGTTATTTGTGGTAAAATGTTTTTCGACTACTATTGCGCCATTCGTAATTGCATAAATAGCGTCTTCTATCCCCTCAAAATGCCCTGAATATCCAATTTTTTTGTATATGTTTTTTAAGTAATGAAATTTTGAAAAATTACAATTTTCTGGTTTTAAAGGGTATGAACTTACACAATGTAAAATAATTACTTTCTGATCGTCTTTATATCTCTCCAATTTATCTAATTCTTTTTTTTTTAAACAACCAGCAGAAATAATGACTTCATCGAAAATCTTTAATGCTTCATCAATAAGCTCTAAATTATAGGCTTCATGAGATGGTATTTTTATAATTTTAGTAGATACCGCAGCAATTTTTTTTAAATCTCTTATTGTAAATACAGATGTGAAACAAATAATTTTATTTTTTTCTGAAAATTCATAAAGTTCCTTAAACTTTTTGACATCTAATTGAGCTTTTCGATATATTTCAAGTCTACCATCTGTGTTCCAAGATCCGTCTTTTAAATAATTTGGATCCCAGACTTGAAATTTGACAGCATTAGCGCCAGATTTTTTAGCTGAGATAATCATATCCTTAGCCAAATCTAAATTACCTAGAAAGTTCCAGCCTATTTCTGCTATTAAAAAAGTTTCATTTGATTGTTTTATACTCATTTTCCTCTCATTAAATAAAATTTATAACCAGTATCGGATAAATTAAAGTTAGACTTTATCAAATTATAATTAATTTTATTTGATAAATATTTTAGTGACTTTGTATTCCATGTTGTAAAATGTTGAATATCGGTATTAGAATTTTTAATCAGTTTTAAAATTAAACCAATAGAATTTGTCTTTTTAATTATATTTTTAAAGAAATTATATGGTTTTTCTACATGATCTAAATAATTGTATATTCCAATATAACATACTTTATTTTTGATACATTGAATATTTTTAAGAACTTTAAAACCATATCTCTTTTTTGACAATTTCAAGCAATTCGTTTTTAATATATTAATTTTTGAAACTTCTTTTGAACAATTCCAGAAATTATTATTTTGATAAGATATAAAAAAAATTTTCTTCCTGCTTTTTTTTGCCTCTCTCATCATGCCCCAAGCTGGACAACCAAGCTCAGCATAGTTCTTAATATTAGGTATATTGTACTCAAGATGATTCCAAATTGCTTCATTTCCATAACCAGAAAATCTTGAGTAATTTTTTATTCTTTTAAATTTTTTCTTAAAAATATTTTTTTTTTTAAATAAATGATAGAAATTATCATTTTTTAGGTTTAACAAGTAATTTTTTTTTTGAGTTACAAATTTCTTTGATTTGTCCTCTATAGAATTTAAGAGTGAAAAAACTTCTCTTTTAAGTTTTTCTGTTTTAATAAAATTTTTACGATTTATCGCCGAACCTAATTCAATTATTTTTTCATTGAAGGATCTGTAAGAAAATTTATTACTTAAAACATCGCTACCAGTTGGATGAATTGGAATTTTTTTTTTGTAAATTATATTTTTAATTTTGTTGCTTACCCATTTTTTTTTGTAAATTAAGCCACAATTTTCACATTCTACATTATATAATTCTCTTAAGATAAGGCTTTCACTCATCTTTAAAGCTTCTGAGAAGAGATAAGAGTATACATTTTTATTATTGCCAACTTTTCTTGAAAATTTTGTAGATAAACATAGAGGGCAATGTTTTTGAAAAATGATATTTTTTTTTAGTTTTTGTTTCATAACTAATTATATAAAAATTTCCCTTTAAATCTGAATATTTTGTTAATCTCTTTTAAATAAAAATTCCAAATGTATTCCAAGTTCTTTTTGCTCAGTCTTAAATCTGATTGATATATGTCATTTCGATAACCAAGATCTAGTGCGGCAGCAATATAGTTATTTAGTTTTCTATTGTATTCATTCGAATTGTTGATGTTTTTAAAATTTTTATCAATCTCTTTTAAAACGTCTTTAATATCCTCTAAGTTTTTGATTCTAAACAAATTTGGCAATTCAGACATCATTTCCAAATTGCCTATTGAAATTGCTGGTTTATTATAAAGTGCGGCTTCAAAAATTACAGTCCCCCCGAGAGATATTAGATAGTCCATTTTTTCATAGATCAAATTATTAGGTGTATTTGGCTTCAAAAATTTTACATTGATAGTATTTTTTATTTTACTTAAAAATGATTTTGATCTTTTTCCGAAAGACCATGGATGATCTTTTACAACCAAAGTTAATTCACTAGGCAAATGTCTTGCTAAAATTTTTATTGTATTTAATACGTGGTCATGCACAGGGTTTAAAAGACCTAATTGACTCTCTGGAAAGTGTTGTAAAGGAAAAAATATAAACTTTCCTACTTTATTAAGGTTATCGTAACTTTTAAAATTTTGAGTTTCAATTATATTTTTTCTTTCTGATACGTAATCCCTTATTAAATAAAAAAGATTTGTATTGTCAGAGGCAGACAATATTTTTTTATTTATTTTTATTTTTTTAAAATGATATCTAATAGATGAGAGAAGTTTTTTAAAATCATTGAAATTATACCATCTTTTATTTAAATTCATATTTTTCATATGATATGCAATTTTAAATTTTTCATTATTTTCTCTTATATATTTTTCTGCGTTGAAATAATTTTTTGAGTTAATAATATTATTATTGAGCTTTTTTACTCTATCAATAAAAAAACTTCTTGAGCTATTAATATCATAATAAAAACAATTTATATTTTGAACTTTGGTATCAGAACTAAAAAAAAATGGTATTTTATTTTTGTTACAAATCTTTTCTATTAAATGGTGCCTGATATCTCCAAAATTATAGCCAATAACTAAATCAGGATTAAAATTAATAAAAAATTCTTTAAGTTTGAGAGCAAAAGCTAATATATAATTTTTTATTTCCTCATCAGATTGACTTTGTTCATATGAAAAAGGAAATTTTTTTTTATATGATAGAGAATAATGTCTTAAGGTTGAGGCAAATTTCCAAATATTGTCTATATCAAAATCATTTTTAAAATCTTTTAAGTTATATTGATTTTGTAAAAGAATTTTTCGAGTGTTGTCTGATATATCGCTTTCATTAATTACACTATCAAATTTTAAATCTTTTTGATTTTCAATTAAGTACTCAGTACTTTTTTTAAAATTAATTGCACCTAATTTTGCACCACATTTATAGAGTTTTTTAGAGATTTCGAAACCATGTTTAACCCCCCAGTCTCTTTGGTGTATTACAACAATCCTTTTATTATTTAGTGTTTTTTCTAACATAGAAAAATATTTTAATTAAATTTTGGTTTATTTTTTTCCTTTAAGTTCCTTTTTTAATTCATCATATTCTCTCATTTTCTTTGTCATAAAATTGATTGTAAGTTTAGTTTTCCAGGCAATTCCTTTAGGAGTTAAAATATAAAAGTAATTGTTTTTTGATTTTAAGTTAAATCTATTTTTATTGGCTTTAAAATTTTTTATCTTTACTAAACCTTTTTTTTTGAGAGAATTGAGGCAATAGTTTAGTTTACCCAAACTTATGCCTAAGTTTTTTGATAAATCCCTTTGCGAAGTGTCAGGATCGTTGTTAATTTTTCGCAAAATATCTAAATATTCCTGTTCTTTTTTCATATGTTCAAATTTTGAACATTATAGCGTTCAAAACTTGAACAGTAAAGTTTTTTTTGATATAAATTCTCTATGAAAAAGTGTTATTGCGGCTTACCAGAAACATATGAAACAATTGTAATACCAGAAGATAACTCTGGATGTAATATATGTAAAAAAAAAGTTCAAAAAAGCAATATTGACTACAGTATTAGGTTAAAAAAATTAAAAGAATTTCTAAAAAAAACAAGAAATAATAAAATGTTATATGACTGTGTAATCCCCTTTTCTGGAGGAAAAGACTCAACGTTTCAATTGTATTACATAGTCAACGAATTAAAACTTAAGCCTTTAGTTGTTCAATTTAACCATGGTTTTTTTAGAGAAAACCTTAACAATAATAATGAGAAAACTCTTAAAAAACTTGGAGTAGATTTTATAAGTTTTACTCCTAATTGGAAGTTGGTAAAAAAATTAATGAGAGTTTCTTTTGAAAGAAAAGGAGATTTTTGTTGGCATTGTCATACAGGTATATCAACTGTTCCCCTAGTTTTAGCTGAAAAATTTGATATTGACTTAATTTTTTTTGGTGAGGAACCAAACGAGTATACAGATTATTTCAAATTAGGTGACTTTTCACATGATTTATTTGATACAAAAAATAATTTTATATCTGAAAAAAACTATCACAGAGTAACAACACTTGGGATAACAGCTAAAGATATGGAGTATATTTTAAAGTACGAAAATAACGAAAAATTTACAGAAAGGGATTTTTGGCCTTATATGTATCCTTCAAGATCATTAAAAAAATTATTACCTGTATATTTAGGTACTTTCATTCAATGGGATACTAAAAAACAAGTTGAGATTATAAAAAAAGAACTAGATTGGAAAGGAGATGAAGTAGAGGGCATGCCCCCTGATATATACAATTATGAAAAGATAGAATGTTATATGCAAGGAATGAGAGATTATTTAAAATTTTTGAAAAGAGGCTATTCAAGAGTTACACAAATGACTTCTAAAGATGTTAGGGAGAATAGAATGAGCGTTGAAGAGGCTAAAAAACTTGTTAATGAATATGAGGGAAAAATACCTCACTCACTGAATATTTTTTTAGATTTTATGGGTTACAGTAAAGAAGAATTTTTTAAAAAAGTGAAAGATAATGTTGTAAAACCCTGGTCCCCGAATTTTAATTCAAATGATTATAGCAACAAACCAAATGATTTTAATAAATGGTACAAAGAATAAAAAAACATAAACCACAAATAGGAATAATTAAAATTGGGTTTGGGAATATAAATTCTGTTATTTCTATTTTTGAAAAACTTAAGAAAAATATAAAAATAATTAACAAAAAAAATCAAATTAAGGGTGTAGACACATTAGTCGTTTCAGGTCATGGAAATTTTGAGTACGCTATTAGGACACTAAAGAAAAAAGATTTATTCTCTGAAATTAAAAAGCATATATTAAAAAATAAAAATTACATTGGTATTTGTCTAGGTGCACAAATATTGTGCAAAAAAAGTGATGAGTCAAATCTTGAAGGTTTAAATCTTATTAATGTGAATGTAAGCAAATTACCAAAAAAAAATTCCTTTAAAGTTCCTCATATTGGATGGAATCAAATTAAAAATAGTGGCTGCAAAAAAGTTGATTGGCTTAAAAATTTTAATTTTTTGGACTTTTATTTTGCTCATTCTTATTTTCTAAATTTTAAAAAAAAAAAAAATCAAATATTAATGTCCTCAGAATATTCAGTTCCTATCCCAGCAATTATAAAATTTAAAAAAGCATATGGTTTACAATTTCATCCAGAAAAAAGTTATACGAACGGTCAGCAATTGGTGAAAAGTCTTATTAATTGTGGATTTAAATGAAAATAAAAAAAAGAATAATACCTAATTTAAAAGTTATTGATGATGTAGTTTATACTACAAAACAGTTTATACCTCATAGGGTAACAGGTGAAACTTATAGTGTTTTTGATTATTTTTATCATACTCAAGCCGATGAAGTGGTAATTTGTGATATTTCAGAGAAGAAAAATTTTTCAAAATTTCTGTCAAAAGTAAAAAGGATCACAAAAAAATATAGCTTTCCATTAAGTATTGGTTGTTCCATTGATACGTTGGATAAAGCTAAACAGATAATGAATGCAGGTTCTGATAAAATTATACTATCTTCTGGTATTTTCAAAAAAAATTATAAACTTATCTCTAAGATAAGTAAAATTTTTGGGTCTCAGTCAATTCAGGTGTCCATTGATTATAAGAGACTAAATGGTTGTGAGTATATTAGATGTTCAAATAATAATTTTATACAAAAAAATATTACAGAACACATGAAATTTTGTATTGAAAATGGTGCTGGAGAAATAATTCTGAATTCGGTAAATAAAGACGGCTCACGAGATGGTTTTGATTTAGATATTTGCAAATATTTAAATTTTGTTGATATTCCAATTTTGTTGTCAGGAGGATGCGGTAAAATTTTTGATATAGTGACTGCACTTAAAAAAAATATAAGTGGTGTTCTTTGTGGATCATTATTTACTTTTACTGATACTGATTGTATAAAAATTAAATCTTTTTTAAAAAACTATAATTTTGATTCGAAAATAATAAAATTCGATTAATAAAATATGGATATTTATAAAAATAAACAGATACTTATAACTGGCGGAACTGGTAGTTTTGGAAAAGCATTTTGTAATTTTATAATTACTAAAAAATATAAAATAAAAAGACTTGTTATTTTTAGTAGGGATGAGTTCAAACAGTCAGAAATGAGTAAAGTTTTTCCAGAAAAAAAGTATCCATTTATTAGGTACTTTATAGGTGATGTGAGAGATAAAGATAGATTGCATAGGGCAATGGAAGGCATAGATTATGTGATACATGCGGCCGCTTTAAAACATGTTAATTTAGGAGAATATAATCCGATGGAGGTTGTCAAAACTAATATTGTTGGCGCTCAAAATATAGTTGACACCTGTTTAGACAAAAAAATAAAAAATGTCATAGCTCTGTCCACTGATAAAGCATCGTCACCTATAAATCTTTATGGTGCATCCAAGTTGTGTTCTGACAAAATTTTTTTAGCTGCAAATAATATAAAAGGAAAAAAAAATATTAAATTTAGCATCGTTAGATATGGAAATGTTTTGGGAAGCCGGGGATCTGTTTTGCCAATATTTTTAAATTGTCTAAAAAACAAAGACAAATTTACAATTACACATAAAGATATGACTAGATTTAATATAACTTTAAATGAAGGAATTGAATTTGTGGATTGGTGTCTACGAAACAATAATGGTGGTGAAATTTTCATTCCAAAGCTAAAAAGTTTCAGAGTTACAGACTTGGCAAAAGCTGTTTATTCTAAAGCAAAATTTAAAATCATTGGTATTAGACCAGGAGAAAAACTTCATGAGGAATTAATTTCAGAAACAGATAGTCTTAATACTGCAGAGGGGAAAAAATTCTATGTAATTTTAAATTTATTAAATCATTCTGCATTTTCAAAATACTTAAAAAATAAAAGATTAAAAAAGGTTAAATCTGGCTTTAAATATTCAAGCGATAATAACAAAAGCGTAATAAATTCAAAAAATTTAAGAATAATTTTAAAAAAACATAATTTTATTTGATCTTTTAAGATGACAACAATTCAAAATTCAGAGTGGTCTAAATTTCATTTAAAATCTTTTAAATTAAATAAATTTCCAAAATATCCCAATGAAATTATTTTAAAAACATTATTTGGCGATTATACAAAACATAATATTAAACTTGGGGCTAAATCTAGAGTTTTAGATATAGGTTGTGGGTTCGGAAATAACCTTATCCCATTTATTGACAAAGATTGTGGAATTTTTGGCATAGAGATAGACAATAGAATATGCAATTTAACAAAAAAAATTCTGAAAAATAAATATCCTAACAAAAAAATTACAATTAAAGTAGGACATAATAGATTGATACCATTTAAAAAAAATTTTTTTGATCTTGTTTTAACTAATACATTGCACTATGAGGAAACCTTAGAAGATTTTAAAAAATCAATTAATGAAATTAAAAGAGTATTAAAGAAAAATAAATATTTTTTTTTAACGATAACTGCAAATAAACACGATTTTTTTCAAAAAACAAAAAAAATATCAAAAAACATTTATTTAAATACAAACAAACAAGATGAAATAAGATATGGAAAAAAGTTTTTTTTTATTGAAAACGAAAAAGGATTAAAAAAATTATTACTATCTCATTTTAAAAAAGTTGTTACGGGTAGAGTTACAGAAATAATTAATAAAAATTGTTTCGATATATATCTAGCTTTGTGCATAAAATAGAAAATATGATTCAAAATATTTGTAAAAAGATTGTTTTAGGTACCGCTCAATTTGGCAAGTTTCCATATGGAATTTCAAACAAAAAGAAAATCCATAACAAAGAAATTAATAATATTTTAAATTACGCATGGGATAATGGTGTTGAAATTTATGACACTGCAGAAACTTATGGTTGCTATAATATTTTAGGCAAGTTCATAAGAAAAAAAAAGATAGAAAATAAAATAAAAATTATTACTAAAGTTCCAAAAATTTACAATAAACTTTCAAGTGAAAAAATACTTGTTAAGACAATTAAAAAAACTTTTAAAACTTTAAAAATTACAAACATTTATTGCTTACTATTGCATGATCAAAAAGATTTAAATTTTTTAATATCAAACAGAAAAAAGTTGTTAAAATTATTTAGAAAATATAAAGTCTTAAATTTTGGAGTTTCAGTTTATGACGAAAGATATGCAAGATTATTAATTAAAAAATTTAATAAAGCTTTTATACAATTTCCGTATAATCCTACTAATAAAAGTTTTATTAATTTAAAAAAAAGAGATAACGTTTTTTTTGCTAGATCAATATTTCTTCAAGGTTTGCTGAGTGAAAAAAAAATAAATCTAAAAAATTCAAAATTAAAAAAATGTTACAAAAACTATAACAATTTTTTAAAAGTTAATAATTTAGATGGAGTAGAATTCTCAATTAATTTTGCTTTAGCAAACAAAAAAATCGATTACTTAGTGATTGGCGTAAATTCTTTGAAACAATTAAAGAAAATTATATTTGTTAAAAGACAAAAAATGAAACTTAATAAATTTTTATCAAAAGCTAGACTAATAGAAAATATTTTCTCTTCATCAATAGTAGATCCGAGGTATTGGTAATGAAAAATCTAGGAGCAAAACTCTTTAAAAAGAATTCAAAGAAAATACTTGGTGGTAATATGTTATTATCAAAAAACCCAAATATGATTCTCCCAGATTATTGGCCTTCATATTATAAAAAATCTAAACACACTTCTGTTTGGGATCTGTCAGGAAAAAAATACTTAGATATGATGTGTTATGTTGGGCAAAATTCACTTGGTTACAATAATACATATGTGGATAAGGCAGTTATGAATGCAATTAATTGTGGGAATATGACATCATTAAATTCTTTTGAAGAAATAGAACTGTCTGATATCCTTTGCAAAATCCATCCATGGGCTGATGTATCTAAATTTTGTAGATCTGGGGGTGAGGCAAACGCTTTAGCAATAAGAATTGCAAGAGCAGCAGCCAAAAATGATAAAGTTGCAGTTTGTGGTTATCATGGTTGGCATGATTGGTATTTATCTATAAATTTAAAAAATAAAAATAGCCTTAATCAACATTTGTTACCTGGTCTTGAACCTATAGGGGTTCCAAAAAATTTAAAGAATACAGTATTTACTTTCAATTACGGGGATATCAACAAGTTACATAATCTTATTAAAAAAGAAAAAATTGGTGTTATCAAAATGGAGGTTGCTAGAAGTTCTTTGCCCGATGTTCCATTTTTAAAAAAAGTAAGAGAGTTAGCAAATAAAAATAATATAGTCCTAATATTTGATGAATGTACATCAGGTTTTAGAAGAAACTTAGGTGGTTTACATTTATTAACAGGTGTGAACCCTGACATTGCTATGTTTGGAAAAGCATTAGGTAATGGCTATGCAATTACAGCTGTTATAGGGAAAAGCAAAGTAATGAATAGAGCAAAGAAATCTTTCATAAGCAGTACTTTTTGGTCAGAAAGAATAGGTTTTTCAGCTGGTATTGCAACGATTTCCTACATGAAAAAAAATAAAACTTGGGAAAAATTAATAAATTCAGGTAAATATTTAAATTCTAAATGGAGAGAAATATCTAATAAATATGAATTATCTATTGAAATAAGTGGCATAGAAGCGATTACACAATTCAGATTTGATTACAAAAACAACCATTATTTGAAAAATTTTTTAACTCAAGAAATGTTAAAAAAAAATATTTTAGCAACAAATCTTGTGTTTTTGAATATATTTCATACTAAGAGTATTATTGATAAATATATTAGTGAATTAGATAAAATTTTTCTTAAAATTAAAGACATACAATCAAAAAAAAACAAAAAATATTTTCTTTTAGGAAAGAAAAGTTTAACTTCTTTTACAAGGATGACAGATTGAAAATTTTATTTCTATATATCACATCAAGAAAATATGGTACGGGGCATTTTAAAAGAGTAGTTAATTATCAAAACGCATTATGTAAATATAATTTTATTACTAATAAATTAAACTTGCAAAAAATAAACTTATCTAAGAAGCAAGATAGATTTTTAAAAATATTTAAAAAATTTGATATAATAATAATTGATGTATCAAACAAATATTTTATTAAATCAAAAATAGAAATTCGAAAACTTAAAATAATTTTTTATTATTTCAAAAAAAAAATTGGTATAATTGATGGTTTAAGAGAGGAACAGTTAGCGTGTCAAAAAAATTTTAAAAGTAAATTTGTAATTATACCTTATTTTTTTACAAAAAAGGACTACACTAGAATAAGGGCCAAATATTTTTTTGGACCAGAATATTTATTCAATCAAAATAAAATAAGAGAAAGAGAGAGAAAAAAAATAAAAAACATTTTAATTACCTCCGGAGGTTCAGATTTAAACAAGTCGATATTAAAGATCATCAAATTATTAAGCAAAATTAAAGAAAAAAAATTTAAATTAAAAATATTATTAGGGCCTTTTTTTAAAAAAGAGTATGTAAAAAAAATTTTTGATTATTGCTATAAAAAATCATTAGACTTTAAATTAATCAATTTTAAGAAAAATATTAAATTCAATTTAAAGAATACTGATCTAGTTATCACGTCCTCTGGTCTTACAAAATATGATTTACTAAGTTTAAATATACCTTTAATAGTATTCTGTGAAAATAGATTACAAAGGATACTTAATAAAGGTTTTGAAAAAAAAAATATTTGTCTTAATTTAAGTAATCTTAATAATACGAATAATAATCTAAAACTCCTAAAAAAATTTTTATATCAAAAAAATTTTAAAAAACCAAATTATAAAAGATATTTAGCCTACCACTTAAAAAAAAAAACCTTAATAAAATATTTAAGAAATGAATTTTAAAAATAAGTTAATTAGACCTTATATAATTGCAGAAATCGGTTCTAATTTTAATCAAAATATTGAAGTGGGTTACGAGATGATTTTAAAAGCAAAAAAAAGTGGTGCAGACGCTGTTAAGTTTCAACTTTTTAAAGCTTCAACTTTATATCCTAAAGATAAAAAAATGTTTAAAATTTTTAAGTCTATTGAATTAACTCATAAGATATTTAGTAAATTTTATTTATTTGCTAAAAAAATAAATATTGATGTGTCTGCTTCTGTGTTTGATATAAAGTCAGCAAAATTCTTATCAAGTTTTAACATCCCTTTTTTTAAAATTGCTTCATCAGAAATTGCAAATTTTGAATTAATTGATTATTTATCAAAAAAAAATAAGCCCATGATCTTATCTACAGGGATGTCTGAATTGAAAGATGTCAAACATGCAGTAAAAATTTGTGAGAAAAATAAAAACTATGATATATCAATTTTACAATGTAATTCACTTTACCCGTTACCCTTACATAAAAGTAATATAAATACTCTGGAGACCTTTAGAAAAAATTTTCCTTACCAAATTGGATTTTCTGATCATACTCTCGATGATATTGCCGCGATAACAAGTGTGGGAAAGGGTGCAATAATTTTTGAAAAACATATTACTTTAGATAAAAAAATGGACGGACCTGATCATTTTTATGCATTAGAAATTGAGCAATTTAAACAATATGTAAATAAAATTAGAAGGGCTCATAAGTCTCTGGGAAGCCACAAAAAAGAATTTTTAAAGGAAGAGAGAGCGAACTCGAGAAGAATAGGTCTTTATTATAAAAGAAGTATTAAAAAAAATGAGAGGATAAAGTTAATAGACATCGCTAAGAAAAGACCTCCTTTAGGTCTAACTCCTGTTTATTTGAGTGAAATTTTAAACATGAAATTAGTTAAGAATGTTAAAAAAAATACTCCTTTATTTTTAAAACATTTTAAATCAAATAAATAATGTATCAATATCATTTTAAATCATTTTTCAAAAAAACGTGTGAAAAATTTAATCAAAAAGTTGCCTTGATTGATACTGATGAAAAAAAATACACTTATAATTATTTAAATAAAAAAAGTGACATCGTTGCGTCTAATTTAGAACGATTCAAAGGAAAAACTAATACCATAGCAATTGACTCAATTAAAAACGTTAATACAATTATTATGTTTTTAGGTTGTTTAAAAATTGGATTTACATATTTTTTTTTAGATTTAAATCAGCCAAAAAAGAGGATTCAACTAATTTTAAAAAAAACTAAATGTAAATTAATAATTACTGAAAAAAAAACACACAATTTAAAAGTTAATTCAATTTCTCCGAAAAATTTGATGAGAGGAAAGCAAAATAAAACTTCAAACTATACCAGTGATAATTCAGCCTACATAATGTTTACATCTGGGTCAACTGGCGAACCAAAAGGAGCGATTATTAACCATCAAAGTATAATAAATTTTGTAAATTGGTCAAAAAATTCTTTTGAGATTTGTGACAAGGATATTTTTTCACAATTAAACCCACTTTACTTTGATAATTCAGTTTTCGATTTATACAATAGTTTGTTACATGGCTGTACTCTGGTATTAACAAATGGGTTGGATATAAAGAAACCAGTTCATCTATTAAAAAGGTTAAAAAAAAATAAATGCACTATATGGTTTTCAACACCCTCACTTCTTATTTATTATCTAAATTTTGGTTTGATTAATAAAGCTAATTTTCTTCACTTTAAGAAAATTATTTTTGGAGGGGAAGGTTTTCCAAAACCTAAACTTATTAATCTTATAAATAAAATGGGCAATAAAAAATATTACAATGTTTATGGACCAACTGAATGTACCTGTATTTGCTCAAGTCATTTGATTACTAGTCGTGATTTAAAAAAAGATAAAGAAAAATATGTAACTTTAGGAAATATAGCTGAAAATTTTAATTATGAAATTGATAGTAAAAATAAATCATATAAAAATAAAAAAATTGGTGAGCTGCTACTATTTGGACCCAACGTCGGGTTAGGTTACATTGGAGATAAAAAAATAACCAGTGAAAATTTCATACTCGATGAAAAAAAGTTTAATTCAAGAGGTTATAAAACGGGCGACTTAGTTTATTTAAACAAAAAAAGAAATAAAATTTTTTTTGTTGGTAGAAAAGATACTCAAATCAAACATCTTGGCCATAGAATTGAATTAAATGAACTAGAGGTAACTTTGAATAAAAATCCTTCAGTTGATGAAGCTTGTGTTTTTTATTTTAAAAAAAAATTTAATACTTATGGGAAAATTGTTGCAGTTATTTCGTCAAAAAAAAATATTAATAAGTTTATATTATTAAAATTTATCAAAAAATTTTTACCAAATTATTTTTTACCTCAAGAAATTTTTATTGTAAAAAATTTGAAAAAAAATTTTAATGGTAAAATAGACCGAAATGGTATAAAGAAATTTTATGAAAAATTATTATCAAACACAACTCAATAAAATTTTTGAGGAGGATTGGTCTTCTTTATCCCAAAATACAAAGCTTAACAGACTTAATAATTGGGACTCTTTAAAGCAGATAGAATTAGTTGGTCTAATTGAAAAAAAAATTAAAAAAAAATTATCTATTAATCAAATACTTAGAATAAAATCAGTAAAGGATGTAAATATTAAATTAAAATGAAAATAATTTTACTTACAGGTTCAGCTGGATCAATTGGATCAGAAATTATCAAAAATTTATCAAAAAAAAATAAGATTATATGTGTTGATAAAAATTTGAAAGAACTTATAAAATTAAAAAAGAAATTCAATAAAGTCGATATCTACAAATGCGAATTGCATAAAGAGGCACAAGTAGAAAAGCTAATTAAAATTATTAAAAATAAATATAAAAAGATTGATATACTAATAAATAATGTGGGGAAAATTTCAAACGAACCTATAATTAAAATTGGCAAAAAAGGATTAGTGTCCCATAGTTATAAAAAGTGGAATGAAATTATAAATGCAAATTTAAACTCTGTTTTTTTAATCTCATCAAAAATAATAAAAGTATTATGTTCAAGTAGATCTAAAGGATTAATAATAAATATAAGTTCAGTATCAGCAAAGGGAAATATAGGACAATCAGGTTATTCTTCTGCAAAAGCAGCGGTAGAGATTCTTACAAAAATATGGGCAGAGGAACTAAAAAGTTTTGGCATAAGAGTAGCTTGTATTGCTCCAGGTTTTTTTAATACAGAAAGCACTAAAAGAGCATTAAACAGAAATCAATTGATACATCTTAAAAGAGTTACACCATCAAACAGACTTGGAAGACCAATTGAAATAATTTCTGCAATAAAATTCTTAATACAAAATGATTTTTTCAATGGAAAGATTTTAAATTTAGATGGCGGTTTAAATTTATGAAAAAATCTTTAATCGTATTTGGTATTGGACAACAAGCAGACATTATATCTTATTATTTAAACAAAATGGATAGAAAAATAGATTTGTATTGTGTTGATAGTAAATATCTAAAACGAAGCAAATTTAATAAAATTTCGGTTATATCTACAAATGAATTATTAAAAAAATATTCACCAAAAAAATACAACCTTCATGTTGCTATTTCTTATTCAAGGTTAAACTCTTTAAGACAAGAAAAGTTTAATTTTTTCAGAAAAAAGGGCTACTATTTAGAGAGCATTGTTAATAACAAAAGTCTTTATCAAACTGAATTAAGATTAGGACAAAATTCTGTAATCTTAGATAGCTTCATTCAACCTAAAGCTAAAGTAGGAAGCAATACATTTATATGGAGTGGTTCTGTAATCGGTCATCATTCTAATATAGGAAATCATTGTTGGATTTCATCTGGAGTAACATTTGGGGGAAACTGTAATATTAAAGATCTATCTTTTTTTGGAATGAACTCTACAGTTGGACATTTTGTGAATATAGGTAAAAGTTGTTTTGTGGGTTCTGGAACTCACATCACTAATTCAGTAAAAACTAACAGTGTTGTAATAAGTCCAGACGATAAAAAAATACCATTTAATGCAAGAAAGTTTTTTGAGGTTAAAAATTTTAAATAATGATTAATTGGACTAAATTAGGACTCATAGTAAGCCCGAAAGAATATAATCTGAGTTGGTGGAAAACATTTGGTATGGACCCTTGCTCCATTCATTTGAAAAAATCCATCTACAGAATTTTTTTTTGTGGAAGAAATAATAAAAATATTTCTCAAATTGGTTATGTTGATTATGATTTAGAAAAATTAAAAGTATTAAATATTTCAAAAAAACCAGTTTTAACTCCAGGTAATCTTGGATGTTTTGATGATAATGGTGTAACAGCTTCTTGCTTAATAAAAAATGGGCCATATTTATATTTATATTATATAGGTTGGAAGCCCAAATCTACTACTCGATACTCACTTATGACTGGTTTAGCAATTTCTAAAAATTTTGGTAAAACTTTTAAAAGGTACTCAAAAGCTCCAATATTAAATTTAACCGACAAAGAACCATACTCAATTTTAACTGCACCATATGTTTTGAAAAAAAAGACAAAATGGATGATGTGGTATGTTTCTTGTAACAAATGGATCAATAATAATTACCCTTTATATGATATCAAATTTGCAGAGTCTAAAAATGGTATTGATTGGATCCAAAATGCAAAAGTTTGTATTAAACTAAAAAAAGGTGAGAGGGCAGTTGCTAGGCCATTTGTATTTATAGAAAATAATATATTTAAAATGTACTATTGTTATGAAAAAAAAGTTGGCGACTATAACATTGGATATGCAACTTCAAAAGATGGCTTAAACTGGTTAAGGAAAGATCATCAAAGTGGAATAAAAAAATCTAAATCTAAAAATGAATGGGATAGTAAAATGATAGCTTATCCTCACATTATATTTCATAAGAAAAAAAAATTCATGCTTTATAATGGCAATACTTATGGAATTGATGGTTTTGGGTTAGCCATAGGCGATGAATAAAAGAAAAAAAATAAATTTAGTATTATTTTTTCCAGAAAAGGAAACATTTCTAACTAAAAATTTTTTAAAAAATTATAAATTTTTAAAAGATTTTGTTGATATAAAAGTCGTGATTTCAAATAAAAAATTTCATCAAGAGTTAATGAAAAAAAATAAAAAAAAATTTGATTGGATTTCAAGTTTAAATAGATCGCAAACAAAAATAATAAAGAAGGTAAAAAAACATGAAAAACTTATTGGAATTGTTTTTCAATATCCTTGGAAGATTTCACCAAAAATTATTAAATATTTTTACTATATATATAATTTTCACTTCGGTAAACTTCCTGGATATAGAGGACATAATACAATAATACATGCTATTTTAAATAAGGAAAAATATTTTTATGGTACAATCCATAAGATTAATAAAAAATTCGATTCAGGAAATATTTATGCTCAAATTAAAATTAAAATCAAAAATTATTTACCAAGAAATATTGAAAAAATAGTTTCAAACGCTTTAATAAAAAAATGCATAAAAATTTTAAAAAATATTTATTTTGGTAAAATTAATAAAATAATAAAAATATCAAACGGTAAAGGTAAATTTTATTCAATAAATGATATCAAAAAATTGAAGCAAATTAATTCATTTAGTGAAATTCCTCTAAAAATACGTGCTTTTAATCAACCACCGCATGAACCAGCTTATATTCTTATTAAAAAGAAAAAATATTATTTGAAGCCAAATGATTATAGGTATTAGCCAGCCAACTTTTATGCCATATGCAGGTTATTTTGGTCTTTTAGACTATGTGGATTGTTTTGTTTTTTTAGATGATGTTCAATTTGACAAAAGAAGTTGGCAACAAAGAAATTATATATTCTTAGATAAAAAAGCTTATTTGCTAACTGTACCAGTCTTGTCAAAAGGGAAATTTCACCAAAAAATTAGTAATGTAAAAATTTTAAATAATAAATCGAAAGAAAAAATTTTGTTAAAAATTCATTGTGCTTATAAAAACAGTAAATTTTTTTCCAGATATTTTAAAAAAATTAAAAATATATTCGAAGAGTCTAATGGACTTTTGCTTGACTTGAATATTAAGATAATTAAGTTTTTAGTTGAAGAGTTTGGAATTTCAACTAAATTAAATTTTTTATCAAAAACAAATATTAATTCAAAAAAGATAAAACTAATTTACGATATCTGCAAAAAATTTAATGCCACAGAATATATTAGCACTATTGGAGCTAAAGATTACATGGGAAAAATTAGAGAAATTCCAAACACAAGTATAAAAATTAATTATTTCAAATTTAATCATAAAACGGAATATAGTCAAAACCAGCAGTTGTCTGCAATTGATTTGCTATTCAATGAAGGTCCAAATTCAATAAATATAATTAGAAGGTGTTTTAAAATTGAAAAATAACAAAAAAATTAAGAGATTATTAATAATACCTGCAAAAGGTAAATCAAACAGAATTAAAAACAAAAATTCAAAAAAATTTTTAGGAAAACCAATTATTAATTATTCTATTGTTGCAGCAAAAAAATCCAGATTATTTGATAAAATTCATGTTTCAACTGATAGTAAAAAAATTATGAATCTTTGTGAAAAGTTAAAAATCGATGTACCATTCTATAGAAAAAAAAGTCTATCAAAAGATAATGTTGGATTATTTGATGTTTATAAAAACTTAGTAACTTATTTTTCAAAAAATGGAGAAATGTTTGATGAGATATGGTGTTTGCTCCCATGTTCACCTCTAATAACTGATAAGGATTTAAATAATCTCTCATATAAAATAAAAAAAAAGGAAATTAAACTACCGTGTATAAGTGTTTCTAAATTTCCAGCCCCAATTGAATGGAGTTACAGTATGTCAAAAAGTAAAAAACTATATCCTGTGTTTAAAAAAAAACATATAATTTCTTCAAAAAGATTTACACAAAAATTTTATGATGTTGGCGTGCTCTCTGTATTTACATTCTCAAATTTTATGAAAAACAATTCAATAACTATTAATAAAAAATTTTATGGATTTGAATTACCTTGGTATAAATCCACAGATATTGACTATTTAGAAGATTGGCAAGAGGCAGAAGTGAAATTTAGACTAAATAAAATATGAAAAAAATTGCATATGGTAAGCAGTATATAGATAGCTCAGACATAAAAGCTGTTTCTGAAGCGCTTCGTAAAGAGATGATAACTCAAGGTAGTTTAATTTCAGAATTCGAGAATAAAGTAAAAAAATTCCTGAATGTTAAGTATGCTGTAGCCGTAAGTAGTGCATCTGCCGGTCTCCATATCGCTGTAAAATCATTACCACTTATCAAAAAAAATGATCTAGTAATAACAAATCCTATTACTTTTGTTTCAACGGCAAACGCAGCAACGCATAACATGATGAAAGTTAAATTTTCAGATATAGATAATTTTACATTAAATTTTGATATTAAATCTTTAGTAAAAAAAATCAAAGATTTAAAACCAAAAGTTATTTTACCAGTTCATTTATCTGGTCTTTCTTTTGGTGAAAAAATCTTAAAAAAAATTTGTAAAAGAAAAAAAATATTTATAATTGAAGATGCGGCTCATTCATTTGGGGCAAAATATGGCGATGGTTCTTTAGTTGGTAATTGTAGGTATTCCGATATGACTGTATTTTCATTTCATCCGGTCAAAACGATAACAACTGGCGAAGGTGGAATGATAACGACAAATTCTTACAAAATTTATAGAAAATTAATTGAGTTAAGAAATCATGGTATTGTACGTTCAAATAATCATTTTCAATACGATGTAAAAGATTTAAGCTTCAATTATAGAATTACCGACTTTCAATGTGCTCTAGGATTATCTCAATTGAGAAAGATAAAAAAGATAATTGCAAAAAGAGAAAGTATTGCAAAAAAATATGATCTTGAGTTTTCTAATAATAAAAACATTTATTTACCTCAATATAATTTAAGGAATTTAAGCTCTAATCACTTGTACATCCTAAACATTAAATTTGAAAATTTAAGAATTTCTAGAAATCAATTTATAAAGAAATTAATGAAATTAGGTATAATCACACAAATTCATTACATTCCTATTCCGAAACATTCTTACTATTCAAAAAAAGGTTATACAATGAAGGGGCTAAACAATGCACAAAAATATTATAATAGAGCAATAAGCATTCCTATCTATTATTCGTTGAAGTCGAGTGAACAGCTTAAAGTTGTCAAAATTATAAAAAATATTATTAATGAGTATAAAAAAAATTAAAAAAAATCTTTTTATAAAAACTAAACGTTACTTCATTCGTCCTATAAGAGTAAGTGATGCTAATATTAATTACAAAAGATGGTTTGACGGAATTAATGACAAATTTATTCAGGACTCAAAAAAAAAAGAAATTACTTTGGGGTATTTAAAAGAATATATTAAGAAGTCCTTGGATAACAAAAATGAAATTTTTTTAGCTATTTTCACTAAAAAAGAGAGACATATAGGAAATATAAAGTTTTTGAAAATTGATTTAAAAAAAAAAGTTTCAAATCTTGGTATTTGGATAGGTGATAAAAATTACCAAAAAAAAGGAGTTGCCTCAGAAACCTTGTCAAAATTAATAAATTTTTTTTTTGATAAAAAACTTATAAACAAATTTGAATTAGGAGTTTGCGTAACAAATTTAAAGGCTATTAAACTTTATAAAAAACTCGGATTTAAGAAAAAATCAAAAATTAACAATGTTTTAAACATGAGTTTAACTAAAATTAGTTTTTATAAAAATTATCAAAATTTTTATTTTTAAAATTTTTTTCAGTGCATAAATCAAGCCAATTGAGCTATTAGTACTGGTCAGCTACATGCGTTACCGCACTTCCACACCCAGCCTATCAACGT
>MDTB01164552.1_pt1 | contig 22741 bp, 16 predicted proteins | sample 811161 | NCBI WGS metagenome assembly MDTB01 (sample SAMN05326650, study PRJNA326480) | marine metagenome | isolation source: seawater | place: Mediterranean Sea | collected 2009 | reverse complement strand
TGTCGAACAAAGTGCGGAACGAGCTCTTCAGTTTGCCGACATGATATATGTGTTGAGAAACGGGGAAATAAAACTGAAGGGCACTTCTAAAGAGCTGAAGGGAAATGATAAGATCAGTAAAGCTTATTTTGGATTTGATGAAAGGTAATACATAATGGCATGGATAATTCAGGTTATTTTTGATGGCTTAAGCCTAGGAAGCTTTTATGCTTTGGCTGCATTGGGCATAGGTCTTCTCTTTGGCGTGTTGAGGCTCATCAACTTTGCACATGGTATGTTTATAACAGTTGGAGCATATTGCCTAATTGTACCATCAGCAGCCATTACGGCGGTTCCTCTAATTGGGGGCTTCCATCCCATATTACTCATCATATGTATTGTTGGTTTAGTAGCTTTATTAGGCCTGATTTCCGAATTTACTGTTTTTCGCCCATTACGAAACACCTCTGATACTACCCTTATGGTAGGATCTTTTGCTCTTGGCTTTATATTGCAGAATCTTCTGATTACCATTTACGGAGGAAGGCCAAAAGCGATAGGTCTTTGGACAGATTTAAGCTCAAGTGTAGATTTAATGGACGGTGTTAGTATACCACGCCTGCAGTTTTTTATAATTATTACAACTCTGCTTCTCATGGGATTATTAGTTCTATTTCTTAAAAAAACAAAATGGGGTGTGCACATGAGAGCTGCTGCTGAGGATTTTCAAATGGCTCGGATGCTTGGTGTAAAAGCTAATTTGGTTATTATGTTAGCGGTGGCAATAAGTGGCGCACTGGCAGCCACCGTATCTTTACTCTTTGTTGTGCAAACTGGTATCTTGAGCATACAGATGGGTACGAATCTCATGTTGTTTGCATTTATAGCAACGGTTATTGGGGGTTTGGGAAGTTTACTAGGGGCAGTAGTTGGAGGTTTTACAATAGGTTTTGTAAGCATCATTTTCCAATCATTTCTCCCAGATGATATTAAAATATATCGTGATGTTTTCGTTTTTCTTATAGTGATAGTAATTTTACTTGCCCGCCCACAGGGAATAGTGATGTCAAGTGCCAGCAAAGAGAGGGTGTAAAATGGAACCTAAAACAAAGTTTCAACATTTCTTGAGAGACATATGGCCAATCATTCTTTTATCTGTTGCGCTATTAGTTATAGTTTTTGTTTTTGAAGTACTTATTAATGACCAAATAACCAGCAGATCATTAAATGAAGCTTTGATCCGATTGGTGGTAGTAATAGGATTATTTATTTTCATTGGTAATTCGGGTGTTATCTCGTTTGGACACATCGGGTTTATGATGGTAGGAGCATACGCAACCGCTTGGCAGACGATGGATCCAATGTCCAAAAGTATATTCGTTCCTGGATTGCCGGAGTATTTATTGAATAATAGCCATCACTGGTTTATTGCTACGATATTAGGAGGACTATTGGCAGCGATCGTAGCTTTTATTTTTGGAGTCGCTATCATGCGCTTATCCGGTATTGCAGCATCGATAGGTACCTTCGCGGTTATGATGGCTCTTTACTCTCTCTACTACAATTGGACTACTTGGACAGCAGGGCAAAGTTCGTTAGTTGGGATACCGGTTACGACAACTCCATGGGTAGGATTGCTTTTTTGTGTATTGTCTATAATTGGAGCATTCTTATACTCAAGTTCAAGATTCGGCGCTTCAATAAGAGCAACTCGTGAGGATGAAATTGCAGCCCAAGCTGCAGGGATAAATATGAACTTTCAGAGAATTATTTCTTTTAGTATAAGTGCTTTTTTTGTCGGAATGGGGGGAGGTTTGTATGCCCACTTTCTTGGTATACTTGTGGTTGATACCTTTTTTCTTCCGTTAACTTTTATTACTCTATCAATGTTAGTAGTAGGAGGCATGCAAAGTCTTTCCGGAGCAGTTGTGGGCACACTCCTGCTTTCTTTTTTGATAAATTTTCTTCGTGCCTTCGAAAAAGGAGTTGATGTTGGGATCAAACTCTCTTTACCTGCAAATTCGGCGGAAATTGGACTCGGTCTCATTCTTTTGCTCATATTAATATTTAGGCCAACTGGGATTACTAGAAACCAAGAAATATACTGGCCTTGGGCTTCTAAGGTAAGGAGCTCATCGATTACCAAACGTCAGTCTTAAAAAAAAAAATAGACTCGGATTAGAAAACAAGTTTACAATTAAATCTACCCGAGTATCTCGCTCTTGTTAATGGTTTAAACCTAAGCGGATTGTGACAGATGCACTCACGCGTGTTCGATATTGAAAATATAGAGGGTTCCAATAAAGTATCTCGTTGGAAAGACCTTTTGAATAAAGAGTATTATTCTCTGGACCTTAAAGCTGGATCTGAAGATTTTTCATTAGGCAGATTATCAATAGTAGATACACCTAGACTACGTTTTGGATCAGTACTATGTGATGCAATCGCTGTTGTAAGAAGACGCAAGCATTTGTCTAATAATGATAGTGACTTTTATTTTATACCAATTCCAATGTTCCAAAAGCTGCATCTGGCCCAAAGGGGAAGAGATGTTGAATTATCGCCTGGAGATTTTACTATAATATCTGCAAACGAACCCTACACATACTTACAAAGAACAAAAAATGCTCATTTAACTTTAAGAATAGATGGTGGCACGGCTAGAGCTAGAATACCTTTCTTAGATGATATTGTAGCTATAAGGTTCTGCTCGAATAATGCACTGGCTAGTGTGTTTTTCAAATTTGTTCAATCAATTATTTCTCAAAAAGATATGTTAGACCCAGTCTCAGCAGAACGCCTAGTGCCTCATCTCTTGGACCTTTTAGCGTTAGCCGTTTCAACAGAAAAAATCGATCACAAACAAAGTGAAACATTGGTAAGGTTGGCACACTTGAGGAGAATTTTTCAAGCCATTGATGAAGATATTGATAATGAAAAGCTAGGAATTGGTACTATCTCCTCTAAACTTGGACTATCCAAAAGATATATACAAAAAATTCTGGCTTATAGAGAAAGTACAGTATCCATAGCGATTAGAAGTAGGAGAATAGATATGGCAAAACGATGGTTATCTGATTCCTCTCGTTCAAGCTTATCAATTGCAACCATTGGTTTTTCAGTAGGTTTTTCTGATGCTGCACATTTCAGTAGAAGCTTCCGAGATGTTGTTGGAGTTTCTCCAAAGTACTATCGGAAAGAAACGTTGGGCATAAAGGAATGATTATTTGGTAAAGACTGCGCAATTTGATCATTAAAAATACGTTATTATTATAGGCCATTCTGTTGCTAGTTTATTTAAATACTGTAAAATAAAAGCGTTATGACATTTAGAATTTCTGTAGATACTGGAGGGACGTTCACAGATGCTATTATTTGTGACTCTCAAAAAATTTTGTCGATTGGAAAAGGGTTAACAAATACCGTTAACGCCTTTGATGGAGTAAGCGCAGCCATAACAGCTGCTGGGAAACCACTTAAACTTTCTCTGCCCCATATATTAGAAGAAACAGAAATTTTTATTTATGGTACAACAAGAGCAACAAATGCTATTGTTACAGGAAATACAGCTAAAACTGCGTTTTTGACAACCAAGGGATTTCCAGACTTACTAGTTTTAAAAGAGGGTGGAAAGCAGAAGGCACATGATTTTTCAGTAAAGTATCCAAGACCTTACATACCAAAGAAATATACATTTGAAATCGATGAGAGGATTAATTCAGAAGGAGGTATATCGAAACCTCTAGATATTAACAAAACCAGAGATCTCATAAAAAAACTCAAGCAGGATAAGTTTGAAGCTATTGCCGTTTCTCTTGTATGGTCAATAATGAACCCCTGTCACGAGATTGAAGTTGGAAAGATTATTAAAGAAATTGCCCCACAAATTCCATTCTCTCTGGGTCATGATCTGATCCCTGTATTGAGAGAATATAGGCGAGCCTCCACAACTTGCATAGATTCATCCCTAAAACCTATTATGCAGAAGCATTTTATAGAACTTAGAGACAAATTGCAGCAAAACCACTTTTCTGGTCAATTATTTATTTCAACATCAGCTGGAAGCTGGGCTCAAGTGGAGAGAATTATAGAAAATCCAATTCATACCACAAAATCAGGGCCCGCTATGGCCCCGGTGGCTGCTAAGTCATTTGGTAATTTAGAAGGTGGTGGAAAAAATTTCATTGTCTGTGACACTGGTGGAACAACTTTTGATGTGGGGCTTGTACATAACAACGAACTTAAATACTCTCGCACAACTTGGGTAGGTGGCGAGTGGATAGGTAATTTGTCAAGCATTTCATCGGTAGACATAAGCTCTATCGGCTCAGGGGGAGGGTCTATAGCTTGGATAGACGCTGGTGGATTACTACGTTTAGGACCAGATAGTGCTGGCTCAAATCCCGGTCCTGCTTGCTATGGAAATGGAGGAACACAGCCAACCTTTTCTGATGCAGCATGTGTTTTGGGTTATTTGAACCCAAAATTCTTTCTTGGTGGAAGGATGGAATTAGATATAAAAGCTGCGAGAAATGCGCTAAGCCCTGTTGCTAAAAAGTTAAATAAATCGATTGAAGAAACATCATTTGGTATTCTTCAGTTGGGCTCTGAAATTATGACTAACGCTGTAAGAAATACTACAATATCAAAAGGTATAGACCCCAGAGAAAGCACTATTGTCGCAGGAGGAGGAGCTGCTGGTTTAAACATATTACTAATTGCCAAAGAGTTAGGAGTTTCAAAAGTTATACTTCCTCAATATGCATCTGCGTTGTCAGCTAGTGGGATGCAATTTGCAGATATAGTAAAAGATATTTCGACCAATATTTTCACAACTTCAGAAGAATTGGACATAAATAAGATCAGGGCAGAACTTAACGCGCTGAAACTTGAGCTTAAAGGTTTTCAAAAAACATTGCCCAAAGAGCAAAGGAAAGCTGCTTATGAAATAACATTTAGCACTGAAGCGAGGTATTCAAGTCAAATATGGGAAATAGACGTAGCTATTGATAGCAAAATGATTTCTTCCAAAAACTTTAAAGATAACTTGATTGAGGCATTTCACAAGACCCATGAACAACTATTCACACTCAGAGATGAAGGAAGTAATATCGAATTTCTCAATTGGAAAGCGAAGCTTTCTGTAAAGTCTGGAATTATTTTAAAAAATAGAAAAATAAAGACTAATAAAACGGACCAAAAAATGAAAAAAGAATATAGAGATTGCTTTTTTGGTGATTCAAAACCCATTAAGACAAGCGTCTATAGATCAGTAGATATAATCCCCAAAAAGTTGATAAAGGGGCCATGTGTTATAGAGGATGAGAATACAACTGTAATTGTTTTCCCAGGTATGAGTGCTCAAATGAGTGTTGATAAGAACTTTATTTTAAATTTTAAGTAGATATGAAAAGAAAAACAAAATCAAATGTAGATCCAGTAATGATGGCGATTCTAGCCAATAGAGTTGACGGAATACTAAGAGAAATGACTAATACTCTGTTGCAAACCGCGCGTTCGGGTGTGATTAACTCTGCGAGAGATTTTTCCTGCTCAATATGTACCGGGAAAGGCGACCTTTTTGCTGTTGCTGAGGGGCTACCCATACATATTTTTGGATCGGGTATACAAGCAAAAAAGATTGTTACTATGCATAAAGACTTAAAAGAGGGAGACTGTTACCTTGATAATGACCCATATCACGGTAATACCCATGCTGCCGATCACACTTTCTTAGTCCCGATCTATTGGGGAGAAGAACACCTTTTTACAGCAATAGCAAAGGCCCATCAAGCTGATGTAGGGAATTCACTGCCAACTACTTACATGGCAACTGCGAAAGATATATATGAGGAAGGAGCACTTATTTTTTCTGCTACAAGGATTCAAAGAGATTATAAAATGAACGAGGATCTCATAAGAATGATGGAAAAAAGAATTCGGGTACCCTCTCAATGGTTTGGTGATTTTTTAGCTGGAATAAGCTCGGTAAGAATTGCTGAAAAAAGATTTAAAGAGATGTTCAAAAAATATGGCAAGGAAACCATAAAAGAGTTTATTGAAAAATGGATGGATTACTCTGAGCTTAGAATGGTTCAGGCATTGAAATCTTTACCATCAAAGCAAATATCGGGCAAAGCCAAGCATGATCCAACCCCTTTTCTTCCTGAGGGGATCCCTCTTCAAGTTCAAATTAATATCGAAAATAAAGCAGCGAAAGTTGAGATCGATCTTACAAAAAACATAGATAACGTTGAGTGTGGCTATAATCAAAGTGAGGCTACTGCTATATCGTCAGTTATGGCTGGCCTTTTTAACTGTCTAGATCCCGATATTCCTAAAAATGCTGGAAGTTTCAGAAGAGTAAACGTAAAACTCAGAGAGGGTTGCGTAACTGGGAAACCTCTATTTCCAGCATCTTGCTCTGTAGCTACCACTAATGTCAGTGACAGAATGGTTAATCTTACGGGTCATACCATGTCAAAACTTGGTAGTGGATACGGATTGGCTGAGTCTGCCCTAGGATTAGGCATAGGTATGGCGGTAGTATCTGGCCTTGATCCAAGAAAAAATAATGAGCCATTTGTTAATCAACTACATTTAACGGCAAATGGTGGCCCCGCTTCATCTTCTGCCGATGGTTGGGCAACATTTGGATTACCCGTAATTGCTGGATTGATGTATCGGGACTCGATTGAGGTAGATGAACTCAAGCATCCAATGGAAATTCGAAGATTAGCGCTAATTCCTGGAAGTGCTGGTGCAGGCAAGTATAGAGGTGGATTATCATTGGAAATTGAAATTTGTGCGAAAGCTAATAATTTCACAGTAATATATCCGGGTGACGGACAGGAGTACCCTCCCAGAGGTGCTAGAGGGGGACAAGATGGACTTCCAGCTGAAAGGTGGGTTGTCAGAAAAAGCGGTGCTAAAGAAAAACTTGGGAACGCTCAAGAAGTAACGTTAAATTATGATGACGTTGTAAAAGGACGAGATTGTTCAGGTGGTGGGTACGGAAGTCCACGACTAAGAAACAAATTATCCGTTTTGACTGATGTAGAAGATGGATTTGAAACTATTGCCAGAGCACAAAAACTATATCAAGTGATTATCAAATCAGATGCATCAGGGGTTCTGACGATAGATGAAAATAAAACAAAGAAGTTAAGATCAGGAAAATAATACGAAAGAGGGTTTGAGGAGGCTGAATAAATGGGTGAACCGTATGCTTACATCGATGACGAATTCAAAAAAGCTTCAGAAGCTAAAATTTCTATACTAGAGCCCACCTTTAATAAAGGTGACTCGGTTTACGATACAGTGTCAGTTTTAAATAAAATGATATTCAGGCTCGATGACCATCTCTTACGATTTGAAAACTCATGTGAGCAAATGGAAATTAAGATTCCCTATTCTCGACAGGAAGTAAAATCGATTTGTATTAAATTAGTAGAAAAGTCACAGTTTAAAGACGCAATTTTCAGTTTAATTGGTCGTCGTGGGCCTTACACCGATTTTACGAAAAGAGATTTAAGGACGTGTAAAAACGGTCTGATTGTCGTAGTGGTACCTCTGTATAATATTTTTGGGATGGACAAAGAAAAAGATGGCCTTAAAGTTTCAATAGTGCAAAACAGAAGAGTGCCGAAAGAGGCAATAGATGCCACGGTAAAAAATTATAATTGGATGGATTTGAATCGTGGTTCTCTTCAAGCTTATAAAAATGGCGACGATACAGCGGTTTTATGTACTCCCGATGGATATCTTTCAGAAGGCCCCGGGTTCAACATTTGGATAATAAAGGATGGCAAATTATTCACTCCAAAAGGAAATTTACTGGAAGGTATAACTAGAAAAAGCGTCTTTGAGATAGCGCATGAATTGGGTTTGGAAGCTCAAGAGCGCACTTTGAGACCTATTGATTTAGAGGAAGCTGATGAGGCCTTTTCATGTACCACAGCAGCCGGTATTACGCCTATAACGCATGTAAATGGGAAAAGCCTAGGCAATGGCCACCCAGGAATTTCTTCAATAAAAATTCAAACTACTTATTGGGAAAAAAGAAAACAGGGCTGGCATGGTACGGCAGTCTAACTTTTAAAACAAACGCTATTTTAGCGGTATCAACCCCTTAGCGCTACTGTCATCTCTTTGTTTACAATGCCGTTGCTATCAATTATGACACCGTAAGCATCCTTTGCCCTTTCTTTACTTATCCAACCTTCATTAAAATCTTCTGCAACCCTTTCAATATCTCTGCAATGGGGGTTCCCATATCCACCACCGCCTGCAGAATAAGATACTATCGTCTCTCCATGTTTTAAGGTTATCTGATGGCAGTTTGGTAACTCAATTAATTTACCATCAATAGTTCTTTTATATGCCTTTGCATTATCACCGGGCATCCCGCCTCTACCTCCCTTTGCAGGGTTTATTGAACCATCTGAGGTAAATATAACAGTCATCTCGCTATTTTCTATCGGGCCAAATTCGCAAAATGCTGACGGAGCTCCTCTAAACTCTCCTGCTCCCTCTGTATCTTTTGTTACATACCGATCTTTTACGTACATGGGATATTGGAGTTCATCCACTTCTATGCTATCTAATCTACATAATCCGGCATTTCCATTATGCAGTAATGTTAGCCATGCATCAGACAATGGCGTCCCCGCTCCACCAGTAATACCTAAAAAAATTTGATTTACATATGCTGAATTGTTTTTTCTTGGATCTTTGCCAGAAATAACACCCATACCAGCAGGAATTATGGGGCCCGCCTCAGCCTGGCCAAAACCTGGAGCTATCTCTGAAATCCCTACTTGAACGGCAACTAAAACGCGGTCTGCCAAATTTGTGGTTGCAACTGAACAGCTATACGGATGCCGTGGAATACCTACGCAACAATTTTCTCTTAACTTAATATCAATTCTTCTAAAACTACCTGCATTTGGTGGTACTGTATGATCACATATACCATTGAAAACTCCTATCATTGCAGCACTTTTTGCAGTTCCTTCAGTGAGATTTAGCCCACTTTCTTGGCAATCTGGATTATCAGTTAAATCTATACTGATCTTAGCATTTTTACTATCGATGGTTACTTCGACCTTAGCTTTTATTCCCTTAGGCACACCGGGGAAAGGATCATGCGTTGACGAATTCCTTATAGTTCCTGATGGAAGCTTCTTGATCGCTGCTATCATCTTTTCCTCTGAATAATCAAACCAGGATTTAGAGAAACTTTCTAACAAATCCCAACCAAACTCTTGTCCCAAACTCTCAATTTCTTTTTCACCTATCCTCACAGCACCCATGGAAGCCAGGTAATCTCCCCACCACTGATCGGGAACACGAATTCTTGACCTACACATTCTTATGATATCCTCGTTGTTTTGATATTCAGATTGTATTTTTACTGCAGTAAATATTAAAGCACCTTCCTGATAAACATCCTTTGCATCTCCAACATAAGTAGTCGGCACTGAATTACCGCAATCAGCTTGGTGAGCTTTTGCTAGCACAAAGAACCGAAGTCGTTCTTTGTCATCAAATATGGGTACTACCATGCAATGATCCGCGGCATGCGAGTTTCCTTCATAAGGAGAGTTATGCAAAAAAGCGTCTCCCCTCTTTAGGTTAGGGTGATATTTTTTTATCGTTTCACAAATTAGGTCCGGACCAATCATCACGTGAATTGGTAAACTTTCAGCGGAGGCCAGTAATTTACAATCAGCCGTCAAGATTACACAGGAAAAGTCATGAGCAGTATTTAAAACTCCAGATCTAGCAGTTCTGAAAAGTGTATTCTGCATCTTTCTTGCAATACTTTCTAAACGACTAGAGAGTATTGCCAAATCTACTCCTGATACTTTTTTTATTTTTCCCTTAGCCATAATATTTTCACCTTACTAATCTATGTTGATTACCAAGCTACCAATTTCGTCTCTAGAAACTGAAGAGCCTGGCTCAACTAAAACTGTCGTGAATGGAGACTCGATGATCGCAGGTCCTTTTAAACTTTCTGAAAGACTTTTATGGTCAAAAGGTATGACAGGGGTTTGAACTGAACCCCTTTTATCAAAGAATACTTCTCTGTGTTTAATTTCTTGATCTCTTCTCTTAGAGCTTTCTTTTACTTTATCGATAACTTTTTCTTTAATTCTACAACTGACCTTCGCTCTCCAATTTACGAACTCAACATGGGATTCTTTATCATTTATTTGAAAGATACTATTATGCACACTATGAAAATTTTCAGCTAAATGTTTTACGTCGATGCTGTCTTTAAACTGGTCTCTACTGAAGGGTGTATCTATTTCCCAAATTTGCTGAGGGTAACGAGCCTCGACGAAATATTCTATTTTATTGTTTACTGATTTTACTTTCCTATCATCAATAAACTCTTGGCATTTTTTCTTTAGGTTTGACATAAGGTTATTTATTTTACCGAATTCAAACTTTTCTGTGTTAGTGACAAAAACACTTGCATATTCAGCTGAGAGATCAGACATCAAAGCACCAGCCGCACTCAAGACAGCCCCCACACCAGGAATAATTGCCTTTGGGCAGCCTAAACGCTTTGCAACAATATTTGCGTTTAATCCAGCAGCACCACCACCACCCACCAGACAAGCGGTTTGAGGATCGATACCTTGATTGACAGTCAGTCCTTCTATTGCTCCCACCATTTTTTCAGTTGCTAAAGATAATACTGCTAATGCTGATTCCTCAATACTAAGACCCAGCTTTGATGCCAATTTTTTATAAATCGCATCAATGGCTGATGATTTATCCAAGACCATCGCCCCTCCAAGAAAATAACTTGGATCTATTATTCCTAAAACAAGTGAACAATCTGTCACTGTTGGTTCTTTACCGCCTAGACCATAACAAACTGGGCCTGGAGTTGAACCAGCGCTTTTAGGACCAACATGCAATAACCCTCCACTGTCAACCCATGCAATGGATCCACCGCCCGCACCTATACTTCGGACATCGACAGATGGGAAGCCAGTCATATGCCCTTGAAACTTTTCCCCTATCCATGTTTCACGTGTCCACGGTATAACGCCACCTCTCACTAAGCTAACGTCATAACTCGTTCCACCAGTATCAGCAATAATCACATTTTCTTGACTTGAGGCTTTCTTAGCGTAATAAGAACCAGCTAATGGTGCCATAGCAGGACCCGAACCTAAGGAGTGAATTGGTGCTCTAGCTACCTCTGATGCCTCCATAATTCCTCCCTGAGACGTTACCATTAAAACTTCGCCCATAAATCCTGCCTCTCTCATCCTCCGCTCAAGCCCATCTAAATATTCAAACATTAATGGTTTAAGCGAAGCATCAATACAAGCGGCACTCGCTCTTCTGTATTCTCTTAAGGATGGATTCAATCTGCTAGAAAGCGTTACTGGTATGTTTGAGTCAATGCTCTTAATTATCGCTTCTATTTTTTCTTCATGAGCAGAATTTGAAATTGACCATAAAAGGCATACACCAATAGACTCAACACTCTTACTAAGGCAATCGGCAACATACAATTTTACACTTTCTTCATCTAGGGCCTTCAATACCTTACCTTGACTAGTAATTCTCTCGTCAATTTCGTATGTTAAGGACCTCGGAACAAAAGGCTTTGGAAATTCATTGGAAAAATTGAAGGGATCAGTTCTTCCACCTTCCCTAAGTAACAAAATATCTTTATGACCCCTAGTAACAAAAAAAGCAGTTTTTGCGGTATTACCTGTTAAAACGGCGTTTATAGACCTGGTCGTGGCATGGATAAAAGTATCAACCCTCTTTAATAATTTATTCAATGGTATTTCATAATGCTCTGCAATCAATTCAAGACCATTCAGTACGCCCTTTACTGGATCTGATGGAACCGTAGATGTTTTAAACATCTGAAGAACTCCATCCTCTTCTACTATTAGGTCAGTAAAAGTACCACCGGTATCACAAGCTATTCTCATTCAGTACTCTTAAGATTTATTTAAGAATATAAATTAATCATCTAATTCTAAGGCCATCTTATCAATTAAAGGCATAGCTTTCTCTATCTTATCAAACATTTCATGTATCTGCTTTTCTTCAATAATAAGTGGCGGACAAAATCCGATTGTGTCATGAGGAAGGGACCTTAGTATAACACCCTCCTCTTGGATAGCTTTTGAGGCCTTCACGGAAAACTTCAAACCTGGATCAAACTTTTTTCTACTGCCTGGTTCACATACAAACTCCATAGCGCCAATTAACCCTACTGACCGAACATGTCCTACACTAGAGTAACCGCCTAGCGCTTTCACTCTTTCTGCAAAAATAGGTTTCATTTTTTTTACATGGTCAATGATTTTTCGTTCCTCCATTAACTCCAATGTGCGCAAAGCTACTGCCGCTGGCACTGGGCTTGCTGAATATGTATAACCATGTCCAAATATACCTAATTTAGCAGCCTGTTTTTCTACTCCCTCCACTATCTCTGATGATGCCATAACGGCTGAAATTGGTAAATAAGAGGATGACAGCGCTTTCGCACAAGTCAGAATATCTGGCTTTATATCAAATGTTTGGCTTCCCCACATATTACCTGTTCTTCCAAAACCACAAATAACTTCATCTGCTACCAGAAGAATATTATGTTTCTTTAGTAGTTTTTGTAATGCATCGAAATATCCTTTCGGTGGAACAATCACACCTCCTGCTCCCATCACAGGCTCAGCAAACATTGCGCCAATGGTGTCTGATCCTTCTTTCTCAATGAGGCTTTCCAATTCAGACATTAGTCTTTTTACAAAATCGCTTTCTGACTCTCCCTCTAGCGAGTCAGCAAAAAAATGGGGGGACAATGTATGTTTAGCAAAATCGAGGGGAATCCCAAAACCGTCTTGTGCATAAGGAAGACCTGTCAAGCTTGCAGCAACGACGGTCACACCGTGATAACCCCTCCTTCTTCCAATGATTTTTCTTTTTTGTGGCATACCTTTAGATGCGAAGTAATACCAAATCATTTTTACTGCAGTATCATTTGCCTCAGATCCCGAGTTACAAAAGAAAACTTTATCTAAATCACTGTCTGGAGCAATAGAGATTAACTTTTCTGCCAAGTCAATGGCTGGATCAACAGTTTTGCCGGTAAAGCTATGATAAAAGGGGAGCTTTCTTAACTGTGTTATCGCTGCATCAATGAGCTCATTTTCATTATAGCCAAAAGATGTACACCATAGACCACTCATACCTTCAATAAAAGATTTGTTGTTGCTGTCAGTTACATAGATACCTTCGCCAGAAGTTATAATGTGTGGCCCATCGTTTTTTATTAATTCAGGATTTGTATAAGGATGAATATGATTGGCGATCGCTCGTGCCTCTGGAGAATTAACACTCAATTTACTTTGTTTATTCATTTTTTACCCCCACTTAGTTTTATTAAAGTTGTTTCGAAAATTTTATTGCTTCTCTTTTTTTTCTTTTTTCTCTCTTTCATCATGCCAATCATTACACCATTCGGAGCAAAACAATTTGCTGCCAACTTTGACTGATTTGTCTAAATCAGCCTCATAGATTAAGTAACCACAATTAGCACATTTAAGATACTCTTCTATATATAATCCGTTACCAGAAAATTTCATTCTAATCTAACCTTTTAATCCATAATGTTTTTTAGCAAATTCTTTACTAATATACCCCTCTCGCAAATCTTCTTCGACAGCATCTTTCGACCTCTCAAGTGGATTTCCGTATCCACCTCCAGCTGGCATTGTCAACTTTACCCTATCCCCTTTTTTAATGGAAATATTAGAAAACTTACTAGGAGACTGCTTTCCATAAATTACCGTTGCATCAAGATAATCTTTTTGACCCGCTTTCTTAAAAAGAGTAGCTCCTCTTTTGCCAATACCACCGCCATTGAGGCCCCATGAATCCATTTTATGTCTGTCCGTCATCTGAGATATCATTATCTCATCATTAATGCAAAGGAGTGTTTTTGAATAACCTGATCCGCCCCTAAACTTTCCTGGACCACAACTATCAGTGTCGAACTTCCACTCTTCAACCATCCATGGAAATCTTACTTCAAACACTTCAACTGGGGTTACCCTACAATTACCATTAATAGAGTCACATGCATCATTTCCATCTGCAAAACTTCTACCACCCCATCCTACAACCTCTATGTCGTAGCAAGCAAAATATTCTTTTGTTTCTCTATCAACACCACCAAACACAAAATTACCATGTGTACACCCTTCTGCAGCCATAGCAAAATTAGGTACTGCGCCTGAGAGTGCACCCATAACAACTCCGGCTATTTTTGGGTGGGTCTCAGTGTTTCCCCCTACAGATGGAGCGGGAAAGTCTACATTCACTACAGATCCCGGTGATGCAATAACCCTGATTGGTCTAAAACAACCAGAATTTTTTGGAATACTAGGGTCAGTAAGATGTAATAAAGCATTATAAGTAGCTGATATTGTGACACCTAAGGTAGCATTAATTGGACCTTTTGCTTGAGAAGAACTCTTTGAAAAATCAGCGATAACATCTGAACCTTTCTTATGTATATTGACAAAAATTTCAAACTTTTTATCTTCAATACCATCATCTTCTACAAAATCAGAGAATGAGTAGACGCCATCTGGAATCTGGGTAATTTCTGCTCTCATTCTACGCTCAGAATAGTCCATCAAATCCTTACAAGTTTTATCCACAGTATCTTTTCCATACTTCTGATAAATTGCTTCCATTTTCTTCACACCCAGGTCAACAGCACTTATAAGAGCACTGAGGTCGCCGAAATTATATCTCGGTGTTCTAACATTTGCTAGAAGCAGTTTCCAGACATCCTCGTTTCTCTTACCTCTCTCTATAATCTTTACCGGAGGGATTCTGAGGCCCTCATGAAAAATTTCGGTAGCTTCTCCACAAAAACCGCCAGGAACCATTCCGCCTACCTCTGCGATGTGGCCTATTGAAACGGCAAACCCCATCAGTTCACCATTTACAAAAAAAGGCTTAAAAAATGTGTGTTCAGGAGTATGCAACCCTCCTCTGTAAGGATCATTATGCAAAATAACATCCCCTTCATTGATCGTTTCGAGTGGAATTTCCTTTACAACTGATTTAGCCATGAGTGGCATTCCCCCAATTTGCGCTGGACAAAACTCTGCACAGGAGATCATATCCCCGTTTCTATCAGCTATCGCACACGTGAAGTCCAAAGCCTCATTAAAAATTGTAGAGTATGATGTCTGCATTAACGTTATTCCCATCTCCCTACACACTGAGACCATGCTAGAGTCTAGAATTTTCATCATCACGGGGTCCATATAAACTAGCTCTCCTTTTTTCTTATTAATAAATTTCCAATATCATCAACTAGCAAATTATATCCTGCCAACAGAATAGTAGTTGAAGCATTTTCTCTAACTACTGCCGGACCACTTATCGAGTGCCCACTGAGAAGATCATGGCGATCAAATACAGGTGCACTTACAAAGGATCCAGATATCCAGATTTGCCGTTCTTTCTTTTTTAGAGGACCTGAGGAAGCTTTCTGCAGATTGGGTAGCTTTGGCTTTTCTCCTTCGGAGATTACACTGATAGAAATATTTACTAATTCAATTGTTTCACCGGGGATCGAGAAATTAAATCTTTCCTGATGCTGTTTATGAAATTCATTCCATAAATTTACGAGAGAATCGTGAGAAAAACTATCTTCATTGTAGTCCAGCTGCAACTCATAGTTTTGGCCCAGATATCGTAGGTCAAGAACTCTTTTTACATAGTAAGATTGGCTTTTGTTATGGTTTAAAATTTCTTCTATTGCAAGTTTTTCCAGTTCACTCATTAGATAGTTGCTGTTTTCGATATTAAAATTCGCCGAAGATTGTTGAACTGTTCTTTCTCTATCAACTCGAGCATCAGTCATTGTAAAACCTAGAGCTGAAAACTGGCCAGGATGAAGTGGTACTATTCCTGTAGGAATACCTTCTAACTCTATTAATTCATTAACATGAAGGGGTCCAGCCCCTCCAAAAGCAACTAATGAAAAGTCTCTAGGATCATGTCCCTTTTCTAAAAGAACTGTTCTTAGCGTATCAACCATATTGTTGTTTGCTATCTGAATTATAGCATCAGCGGTTTCCAATAGATCTTTACCTATTTCTTTTGCTATTGGTTCTATTGCTTTTTTAGCAAGCTCACGATCGACCTTCATTGATCCTCCAAGGAACTCGTCAACATCGAGCCTACCAAGAACCATATTTGCATCTGTCACAGTTGGGAGATTTCCACCCTTACCATAGCAAGCTGGGCCAGGATTTGCGCCTGCACTTTGAGGACCCACTTGAAGTAAGCCACCTTTATCAATCCAAGCAATCGAACCTCCACCGGCTCCAATGGTTCTCACATCAATCATAGGCACTTGAATAGGAACTCCCCATTCGATTTCAAAATTTGTTGTGAATCGCTCCTGAAAATTTATAACAGCTGCGCAGTCGGTACTTGTGCCTCCCATGTCAAGACTGACTAGATTGGGACTATTTATAAGCTTTGAAAGCTCCCTAGTAGCAACTACGCCACCAGTCGGACCGGAAACGGTCATTTGCACTGGCCTTGCCATTGCACCCTGGAAAGAATTTTCACCACCATTTGATTGCATTACAACAACCTTATCATTTAAACCTATTTCCTTAAATTCTTCATTAATTGAAGCAAAACTTTTACCTACTATAGGTTTAAGATAGGCATCAGCAATCGTGGTCGAAGCTCGTTCATATTCCTTCCATTTTGGTAACACCTCGAAAGAGGTCGAAATATAGATATCTTCGAGTTCTTTTTTTAGCAAACTTTTAACTTTCAGCTCATGGTCGGGGTTAATGTAGGAAAAGAGAAAATTTATAGCTACCGCCTCAATAGATCCAATTTCTTTGATTAATTTTGCTAACGCCTTTACTTCTTCCTCATCTACTGATTTTAAGATCTCTCCCTTTGAATTTATCCGTTCTTCAATTTCAAAACAATTTTGCCTCTTTACTAACGGTTTTGATTTTATCCAAGTAACATCATAGTGCGCTTTCCTATTTCCTCTTTGAATAAATGGAATATCCTTGAAGCCTTTCGTTGTAATATATGCTGTGCCAGCGCCTTTTCTCTGAAGAATAGCATTGGTCGCTATTGTAGTACCTAGACGCGCTTTATCCACATCTCCAAGATTTGGGATTTCTCTGAGCCCTGTAAGCACGCCATCAAAAGGATTTTCAGGTGTACTTAAATTTTTCCAAGCCTTTATGTCATTGGAAGATCTGTCAAAACAAACAAAATCTGTAAACGTGCCACCTATATCTATACCAATCAAAAGACTCATTTTTTATCCAATATATAAAACGATCTTTTCTGATTGTGACAGGTATTAAAAACAAATTCAAAGGCAATCGATATTAAAATTAGACCCAAGCGCATTTTTTTTTGATAATTTGGAAAAAAATAGTTTTTAATGCTGATTTTGTCAGTTTTATGTATTCCCCTAACTCAATTTTAGTTTAAGTTGGTCAAGATTTATATATAAGACATTCTTAATTTCGTTGATTGGAAAATTTAAACCAAGAAAATAGTAGATCCGGAGTTTTATCTTTTGGCAAAGAATTTAGACAAAGTTACTTTAGAAATAATTTGGGGGAAGTTACAGGCAACCGCAGACGAAATGGGTGTTGTTCTGGCAAAAGCTAGTATGAGTCCAGTGATTTATGAGGTTCTTGATTTTGCATGCGGACTATGTGACTCCTCTGGTGAAATGATTGTTGTGCAAAACGGAATAACTATATTTACTGGCACGTTTTCTGACGACGTTAAAGCAGTAAAGGATAAGTTTAAACATAACATAGCAGAAGGAGATATTTTTGTCTTTAATGATTCTCACAAGTCAGGAACTCATTTAAATGACATTAGTGTTATAAAGCCAATTTTTTCAAACTCAAAAATTGTCGCTTTTGCGATTGCTGATGCCCATTGGGCAGATATTGGTGGCAGCGTACCAGGATCAACGTCACCACAAGCTACGGATATTTATCAAGAGGGCCTTCAGTTGCCTGGTGTAAAGCTATTTAAGTCAGGAGTGGTCCAGAGTGATATCATTGATATTATTTCAGCCAATGTTAGATTTGAAAAAATGGCTATTGGAGACCTCAATGCGGAGGTTGCATCGGTAAATATTGCAGAAAAAAGAATACAAGAAATTATCAAAAAGTACGGAGATAAATATTTGTTAGCTTCATTCGAGCACCTTAAAAATTATGGTGAAAAAGTCGCTCGTGAACGAATAAAAAAGATGCCAAATGGAATATATTCAGCATCTGATCTTATTGATGGAGATGGCTTTAATGAAGCACAAATTCCAATAAATTTAAAAATGTCAATAAAAGATCAGGAAATTATTTTTGATTTTTCTGGAACAACAAAGGAAACAAAGAGCCCCCTAAAATGTAGCAAAGGAGCTCTTTTTTCAATGGTAAAAGCTGTTTTCAAAGCAGTAGTTGATCCTCATAGCTCGTCAAACGAAGGATGGTTTAGACCCTTAAAAGTAGTGGTTCCTGAAGGAACAGTATTTAGCGCAACTTATCCAAATTCAACGGGTTGGTATTTTGAAGTGGCTTCACAAGCGGCAGACCTAGTATGCAAAGCGTTTGCTAAAGTTAACCCATCCGCAGTAGCTGCAGGTAGTTATGTTTCCCTATCCGCTTCATTTATTTATGGGTCAGACCCGAGAAATAAAAAACAGTTTATGATTGTTGAACCTCACGCCGGGGGTTGGGGCGCTACGGACAGCTCAGACGGCGCAAGTGGGTTAATAGCAATTTTGGATGGTGATACCTATAACTATTCAATAGAACTTTTTGAGGCGAAATTTCCGTTACGCGTTAATCAATATGCTTACAATGTTGAAGGTGGCGTCGGCCACGGTAAATTTCGTGGAGGGTTTGGCCTGATTAGGGAGTATGAAGTGCTAGGGGATGACATTTACACTTACTGTAACATTGGAAGATCAATGGCAAAGCCTTGGGGATTAGAGGGAGGTCATGAAGGTTCGAATAATTTTATGATTATTTCTTCAAATGGCAAACTAAAAAGAGTTACAAGAACATCTGAGATAAAATTAAATAAAGGTGATTATATTAAAATTGTTACAGGTGGGGGCGGTGGATATGGAGATCCGCGGGAACGACCTAAAAGTATGATATCTGATGATCTGGAAAATGGCTTCATTAACAACGAAGTTGCAACTTTAAAATACCAAGAGAAAAATTGAATGTCTAGACTTGCTATTGATATTGGAGGCACATTTACAGATTTAGTTTATTTTGATGGAGAAACTAAAGACGTTTTTGCTTTTAAAACGCTTAGCACGCCCAAAGATCCATCATTTGGAGTAATAAATGCAATAAGAGGATCAAATATTGCTCCGCCATCAGTAGATTTTTTTGTTCATGGCGGTACGACAGTAATTAATGCCATTACGGAGAGAAAAGGCGCTGTCACAGCGTTAATTACCACTCGAGGATTTAGAGATGTTTTAGAAATCATGCGCGCAAATCGACCCGATATGTATAATTTAAAGGTTAAGAAACCCTCGCCGTTTGTTCCCAGGAAACTAAGATTTGAGATTAGCGAGCGAGTATCATTTGAAGGCGACATCGTAGAGCCTTTAAATCTCAATGAGCTTAATGAAATACTAGTGCAATGCCAGGATAACAAGGTGGAGGCTATAGCAATTCAATTTATGCATAGTTACCTTTACCCTAAACATGAGCGACTTTGCAGAGAGTATATCACAAAAAAGTTACCCGAGGTCTCGATAACTATTTCTAGCGACATTTCGCGGGAATGGAGAGAATATGAAAGAGCTAGTACCGCAGTATTAAATGCTTATGTACAACCGTTAGTGAGTAAATATTTTTCAAATCTAGAAGTAAAGTTGAAGAATGAGGGATTTTTATCAAACTATGCAGCAATGCAATCAAATGGTGGTACGACATTATTCAATCAAGCAAAAAATACTCCTATTTCTTTGGTAGAATCGGGACCAGCAGCGGGTGTAAAAGGTGCTTCTTTAATTGGCGAGATGATAGGTAAGAAAAATGTTATTTACTTTGATGTTGGAGGAACAACGACAAAATGTTCACTTATTGAGAATGGCACGCCAAAAATTACAACCGACTACAAAATTGAGTGGGATAAATTTAATCCAGGTCACTCTATCAGAGTTCCCGTTATTGATTTAGTAGAAATTGGGGCTGGAGGAGGATCTGTAGGTTGGTTTGATGAGGGAGGATCTCTTAAAGTAGGACCTCAAAGTGCAGGCGCCGACCCAGGACCAGCGAGCTATGGACGAGGTGGTGTTCAACCGACAATTACAGATGCTAAATTAATCGGAGGAACTATAAACCCTAGCTTTTTTGCATCAAATCAGTTTGATTTAGATGTTTCAAAGGCTGAAGAAGCCCTATCACAATTAGGTAAAAAAATGAATTTGAGTGTAAAAGATGCTGCAGCATCGATTGTTAGGATTGCTGAGTCAAATATGATTAATGCATTAAAACTAGTATCAATACAAAGAGGATATGATCCGAGAGATTTTGTTTTAGTTGCTGCTGGTGGTGGTGGTCCAATGCACGCAGCCAATGTAGGTAAAGAACTCGGTGTAAGTGAAATTATTATTCCATTATTGCCAGGATACTTTTCCGCGTGGGGCATGCTATCGACAGACCTCCGCCTGGATTTAACTAATACCAAGCTATCTCTTTTACGGAATGAACTAATTAAAGACTGCGAATTAATATTCGAAAACCTCAGAAATGAAGCGATTATTTATTTCGAGTCATTGAACTACGGAACTCACGATAATATCGTGTTCGAGCTAAGCTTGGATATGCGATATTTAGATCAGGAACACACAGTGAATGTACCCATAAAAGAAAATAAGTTAACTGTACAAGAAATTATTTCTCTATTTGAAAAGGAGCATAAAAAAACCTTCACTTTTGTACTGAGGGACACTGAGATTGAAGTTGTAACATTTAGATTATCAGCTTCTATAATTAATAATAATTTAGATATTAAAGAAATATCTGACACCACATCGATAAACCATACACCTGACATGACAGAACCTAGATATTACAGAGAGGTAACCTTTGGTGAATATGGTTCGTTTAATACACCCGTCTATCGAAGGGAAGATCTAAAAGTTGGGAAAAAGATCTCTGGGCCTGTGTTAATTGAGGAAGACTCTACCGTTACCGAAGTCCTCCCCTCTCAAGAAATAACTGTGGACAAACTTGGGCTTTTGAGGATCAGTAGTGTATAAAATCTTAAAAAACTTAAATCAATGTAGATTTTCTAAAAAATAGTCGGTATCGTAATTTAATGAAAAATAATCTCGGAACATCACATGTGCAAACGGATAATGATAGAGTACGTGTCACACTCTGGTCATTTGAAAAAGGTGAAGAAACAGGTTTTCACGTTCATGAGTATGATTATGTTGTTGTACCACTGCTAACAGGCAGCCTCAGGATAGTAGATAAAAATGATAATTCAACAATTTCAGAATTAAGCGAAGGTATCAGTTATTTTAGAAAAAAAGGGGTGGCGCACAATGTTATAAACAACAATGATTTTCCTTTTAAATTCGTTGAGATAGAAATAAAATAAGAACTCTTTTCTTTTTCGAATTTAAATACCTTTAAAACGAACTTTTTTAAATTAATTCCCAAAAATAAATTTAAACTTCTGTAAATTACACAAAGTTAAATTTGTGAACTGACTAAACTGCTGTTTAAACTCTATTATATCGAATAAATGCCGTTTTAGCCCCAACCCTGTCGTAGAGCTTTCTTGCTCTAATATTAAAATCCTGTGTCAGCCAATAAACAGTTGGAGTCTTGTGTTTGTCTGCTTCTGAGTATATTCTAGTTATTAAGCTGTAGGCAACTCCCAAACCTCGAAACTTTTCCTTAACAAATAAATCTTGCAAATAACAGACATCTTCCATTTTCCAGTTATGTGGATGATAAATAAAATGAGCTAATCCAATCAATTTATTATCTTTTTGTGCCACTAAGGCGCTTTGGTTTTTTCTCTCAGAGCTAGTTAATCTTTCAAAAGTTTTTTTGAATATTTCGTCAGTTACTGTTGTTTCATAAAATTTCAAATATTTTTCAAATAGGTCTTTCCAATCGGTAAAGTCACCATCACTAATTTTTCTAATTACATAATTTCTTTCCTTCACACTTTCCTCCTAAATGCATCTTTATTCATTCTCATCAGTGCAATCAAAAATCTGGATTGGCGATGATATCCTCTAACAAATATTTCTACTACAATATTTCAAGAATAACTTTTCCCTCGGAACTGGTCAACTTATGCGCTGGAACGACCATTTTATCTCCTAACGATTTACCTGCAACTCCAAGTCCATTTGATTCAAACTCACTGGAATGATACCGACCACGATCGGTGCAGGTGAATGGACCTTTTGGGTCGCCTGTAAATCCTATATTTTTCCCCTTTATGGGGGCAGGTCAACTCAACAATAAGGCAACCTTTATCTCTTCGCATCGCCGCGATAAATTGTGTTTGTCCGGTTACCACCTCCTCCGCCACCTCACATAAGAAATATTATTTTAATTATAAGTGTAGGCGAAAGTATCAACTTACCTAATCGATTTGTGATAAATTAATATTGAGGTAGTATTTGCCTATG
>MDTB01218195.1_pt1 | contig 22745 bp, 17 predicted proteins | sample 811161 | NCBI WGS metagenome assembly MDTB01 (sample SAMN05326650, study PRJNA326480) | marine metagenome | isolation source: seawater | place: Mediterranean Sea | collected 2009 | reverse complement strand
CCGTGATGAAGGAAGATGAGCGGAATAAAGGCTAGCTGGTAGGATGAAACCCTGGAGGTCTTTTACACCGCACGACTTTGATACTACTTTTAAGTTACTTCAAACCAGATTGCACGAGAGGTTTCTACCCACCAGCCTGCCCATTCATAAGCTAATTCGCGAGGCTCATTCGCGCCAGTCAAAGTTATTCACAACTTATTCACATGCTGCAATGTCCCACTATTGCTGTGCTCATTTACTCCACAGGCAGATCACTCATTTCATTCTGTAGTGCATTATCAAGACACTTGGCTAGATATGGAAGGAGTTGCTTCTTCCTTGAAACGATTCCGGGTAAGTCATAGACATCGATTTCAACCTGATTATATTGAATCGCTTTCTTGAGGTACTTGTTGCCTGATATCAACAAAAGTGAAGATTGTCGGACAACGTCAGTCACCAGCAGGGAGGAAAAAATATATCGATTTTGCATGCGATATTCTTCCAGTGCCCGATGAAGGTGACCCTTCTCAAGCCAAAATTGTTTAAAACCAATTTCCTCGATCTGAGCAACGCTAAAAGTTCTGCCCTGCTCATTATACTCCTTGCAGTCATTGGTAATCGCCTTGTCTGGTGTGCGGTTTGTTAGTACAGATCCAGAGCTGAAGAGGGCCTCAGTAAATTCCGCTGCATTCACTGAAGTGAGGGCCTCCAGATGCTTGAGCATAATGGAATCCGTTTCGGTCGTTGTCGGTGAAGTCAGATTCAAGGTGTCTGAGATGATTCCCGACAGTAACAAACCGGCGACTGGCTTGCTTATTTCCAGATTGGCGTTCCTGAACATCTCAGTGATGATCGTGCTGGTGCTTCCTACCGGACGATTGACAAACAAGATGGGTTGTTGCGTTGTCAATGCCCCGATGCGATGATGATCGATTATTTCAAGAATATCGACCTGATCCGCCCCTTTGACCGCTTGTGAAAGTTCATTGTGATCTACAAGGATTAATTGCCTCTTTACCCGCTTAACGAAATCTGTTTTGGATAAAATACCAACTACCCGCTTGCAGGCATCCATGACTGGGAATGCCTGAAACTGGGAGGAAATGGCCATGTCACGAATAGAATTCAGGGATTCATCCTCGTTGAAGTGAAGGAAATGTTCTGTTTTGATATGCTTCACTGCGACAGCTGCACGGCACAACATCGCGGTGGTTGCAGAATCATGCTCCGAAATAAGGATGGATACTCCATTTGCCTTCGCAAGAGATCGAATACCTTTACTGATATTCAGTCCGCCTGTGATCACCATGACTCTCACTCGCTTTTCAATCGCGTAGAGCTGGATGTCCTCTCGGTCTCCTACGACCAGTAATAGTTTGCTGGGTTCATAATCCTGAAGTCTTCTTTCAAAGGAATCCATGCGCATGGCGCCAATCATCAGGATTAATTCTTCCTCCCGTTCCGGGGCTTGCAGTTCGACTGAATCAGCGCCCAAGGTTTCTTTGAGTTGTTTCAGGTTGGTAAGGATTCGGCGGGTATCTTGAAGTCTCGCATGCGAGGGCAAGAAAAACTTGCTCATCTTGAAAACGGAGACCAAACCATGACATTCGTTATCATCATTCAGAATCGGCAATGTGCGGATGTTATGCTGATCCATGATGGCCAATGCTTCACATGCACTTGTGTCCTCAGAGACGCGGATAACCCTGTGTTGCATGACGTCCCTTACTTTTGGACGCACATCCGCAACAAATCGAGGAGGAGCCACTCCGAATTTCCGTAATACAAAGTCAATCCGATCATTGATGTCTCCACACCTTGCAGGGATAACATTTTGCATGCCGATCTTTTGCTTGAAATCAGCATAAGCGATAGCCGCACAAATACTGTCGGTATCTGGATTACGGTGTCCAATGACAAGGATTTCGCTCACTTCTTTTTTTGCATTAGTCAAATTATCGTGGTTGGTCCAATAAAAAGACCATAAGTAGCTTTACTATGGTCCTTAAAGTCAGCCGGTGTCGAATGGTTTCGTATTTCAGATTTGTAATTTTGAATCGCGCTTGAAACGCCCATTGCAATCCTGTGAGCTGGGGCTAACATATCCACAACATGAGTGAAAAATCCAAGGAAACCAAACTGACGCGTGATTGCGATGCCGTGCAAATACCTTCAGGTGACCAATCCGTACTCCCCGCAGGTATGGAGGTCTACATTTCACAGGATTTGGGTGGCACCTTCACCATACAAACCCTGAAGGGGCTGTTTCGAATCGACGGCAAAGATGCAGATGCGCTTGGTCGCACAGGGTCAGGTGAAAATGATGTGTCAGGCAAAGACAAGCAAGTTCCCAGCGGCACCTTCAGCGAAAAAATCGTATGGGAAGCCTTGCGATCCTGCTTCGACCCTGAAATTCCTGTCAATATTGTTGATTTAGGGTTGATTTACGATCTCAAGTCCGAGGATCTGGGGGAGGGAAAGTATCGGGTCGAAGTTAAAATGACCCTTACGGCACCTGGTTGTGGGATGGGGCCGGTGATTGCTGACGATGCTCAGCAGAAAATTCTGACAGCTCCCGGAGTTGCCGATGCCACGGTTGAAATTGTATGGGACCCGCCCTGGCATCAATCCATGATCACTCCTGAAGGCCGCAAGGTCCTGGGCCTTTAGTCCTGCGTGAAAGTGCTTTTCAAGCATTCCAAGCTAGTGTAGCTTTTCCTGCCTTGGTTCTTGAAGCTGAGGCGTCTGGCCGATTCCCTATTGGGTCCAATTCCCCTGAAAAGGCCCTTTTCATGTCATTGGTGTTTTGATTCGGTGGAAATGGAAGGTCTTTCCAATTCCGGGTATGGACCCTCAGATGCCTTCAGAAGAAAATGAGCCATTGAATTATTATACTGAATAAGCAAATCCATGAAGAGTTACGACATAGCAGTCATTGGTGGTGACGGAACCGGACCTGAAGTTGTCCGCGAATCGATCAAAGTCTTGGACGCCGCAGGTGCCAAGTTTGATTTCAAACTTAATTACACTGATTTTGATTTCGGTGGTGATCGTTATCTTCGAACCAATGAAGCCTTGCCTGATAGTGCTGCGGATGATTTACGCAATTTCCCAGCCATCCTTCTGGGAGCTATCGGACATCCCGATGTAAAACCAGGTATCCTTGAAAAAGGTATTCTCTTGCGACTTCGATTCGAACTCGAACAATACGTCAACCTGCGTCCCGTTCGATTGTATGACGAGCGGTTCTGCCCATTGAAAGACAAGAAACCCGAGCATGTGGATTTCGTCGTGGTGCGTGAAAACAACGAAGGTCTATACACGGGGTCAGGTGGTTTTGTCTTCAAGGACACACCCCATGAAGTAGCCGTTCAGGAAAGCATCAACACGCGTCGTGGTGTGGAACGTTGTCTTCGTTTTGCGTTTGAGTACACGCGACGTCGCAATAAGGAGAATAAACTGACACTTTGTGGTAAGACCAATGTGCTTACTTATGCTTTTGATCTCTGGGAGCGCGCATTCAATGAAATCGGTGATAATGATTTCACCGACATCAAACGCGATTACGCCCACGTTGATGCCACCACCATGTGGTTTGTTAAAAATCCTGAATGGTTCGATGTGATCGTGACGGACAACATGTTCGGTGACATCATCACAGATCTGGGCGCCATGGTTCAGGGAGGAATGGGAATCGCAGCTGGCGGTAACATAAATCCCGAAGGTACCAGTATGTTCGAGCCAATCGGTGGAAGCGCACCCAAATACACCGGTCAAAATGTCATCAACCCTCTCGCAGCCATCTGTGCGGGACAAATGATGCTGGATTCTCTTGGTGAAACCGAGGCAGCCAAGTGCATTGAAGATACGGTGATCCGCGTCACACGTGAGAATATCAAAGACCTGGGCGCTGGGCGCATGGGATACTCAACCACTGAAGTTGGCGATCTCGTTGCAGCTGGTCTTTGAGCATACCAGACATTTTGAATGACTCATTTGAACGGGAGGCTTCACACGCCTTCCGTTTTTTTATACCCTGTGATGGCATCAATGTGTCTGCAATCTTCGGTATTCAAATGAAAAGTTTAATCAGTTTATGGGCGACATGCCTGATGCATGCAGTCGTACTCAGTGACGAGTCTTCGACGGGTTCATTTCTTCCGCATTTCGAAGAAAAGGGCGAGACCCGCAAGCCGCACATCATCCTCGTCATGGGCGATGATCAAGGGTGGGGGGACACGGGTTACAACGGCCATCCATTTGTACAGACTCCGGAACTGAATTCCATGGCAAAAGATGGCTTTGTGTTTGATCGCTTCTATGCCGCCGCACCCGTTTGCTCACCCACCCGTGCCAGTGTCATGACTGGACGCCACCCCATCAGGACGAAAGTGACCAATCACGGCCGCTACATGCGTCCGCACGAGCAGACCCTTGCGGAAACGTTGAAGGCAAGTGGCTACGTCACGGGGATCTTCGGTAAAGTGCATCTGGGTTCGGGGCAACCGGACTCGCCATGCAACCCATCGGGCATGGGTTTTGATGAATGGGTGATTGGATTGAATTTTTTCGACAACGATCCCTACTTGAGCCGAAACGGAATAATAGAGCACAGGAAGGGCAAGGGATCCGTCATCGCAATGGATGATGCACTTGCTTTCCTCGGTAAGCATAAAGACCGTGATCAACCGATTTTTACCGTCATCTGGTTTCCGTCCCCACATGATCCACATCAGGAAGTTCCGGATGGTCCATCCCTTTATGAAGGAGAAAAGCAGGCAGGGTATTACAGGGAGATCACCTTGTTGGACCAGCAGGTGGGTCGCTTGCGTCGCGAACTGAAAGGGATGGGAATTGCTGACAATACGCTCCTTTGGTATTGCAGTGACAATGGAGGCCTTGCGGAGGCATCCTCGGGCGGCCGCAGGAGAAAGGGCAGTATTTACGAAGGGGGCCTTCGAATCCCATCCATCATTGAATGGCCTGCTCGCAACCTCAGTGGGCGAACGGCGGTTCCAGCATGGACTTGCGACATGTATCCCACCTTGCTTGCCATGGCTGGGATCAAAGGCGATTTCCCCCATCCTCTGGACGGGATGGACATCAGTCGCATCATTGCGGGTGAAACGGACAGCCGAATCAGGCCCATGGGATTCTGGCACCTTTTACAGGATGGGCAGGGAACATGGAGTGACCGCATTCAGAAAGCGATCATGGAACAACAACAAGCCGGCAAGCCCTTACCTCATAATCCCCAGCGAATCCAAAAAGATGTGGAAGCGTTTCCTCAATTTGCCGAGGAAACGGCAACCGGTCATGCTGCATGGAACCAGTGGCCATGGAAATTACATCGAATCAACGGCGAGAAGTATGAACTATACAACCTGATTCGCGATCCCATGGAGACAAAAGACCTGTCGGGATACGGTGAACACTCTGCGCGAATCAACGGCATGAAAAAAGCCTTGCATGCCTGGATGCGATCAGTTCTTCGCAGTTTGAACGGACACGATTACAAAGGCGTTCATTTGCCATCACAGCCTTTTCCCCAGCAGTCAACAGAAACCCCACCGAAGGGATAACACCCTTGGTTCTAATCCATATATTCGGTCTCGTCACACCCATACAGAAGAAGGGATGCAGGGCTTCATTGGAATGTATCGCGCGGTAAGCCTGACTGGGCCATTCACGATGGAAATTTTGAAGAGGGGGTTACTTTGAAAGCACGTCAATCCAGGGACGGAAATACCAAGCTTACTCCGGCAAAGGAAGAGTTGCTGCACGAGGCAACCGCCCTGGGTTTCTAACACAATGATAAACATCATGCATGCATGGGCGTTCAGAGCATACGAAGTCACGTGTCTGATCTCCCATGCTGGATGTTCAATCCATCAGTTTAGGCAATGCTGCAGTAGGTATCGAAGACCATGAGATACTGAAATGTATCGATAAATCTGAATCGCGCATCCAAATCAACTTGAAAAAAGTAGGCAAGCCCACATAGGTTGGTGACCTGTTGGAGTTGCTCCATACCCTTGATATTTATGACAATCTTTGAATTAACGGCACTATTAATAACAGTTGCTGCCGTCTGTGGATTTCTCAATGAGAAATATGTTCGTATGCCGACGACGATTGGCTTGATGTTTATCGCATCCGTATTTTCGATGGGCTTGCTTGTCCTTGGGGCAATGGGCAGTGGTGTGGCTGGAGCAGCTGAACAAATGATTGCTCAAATTGATTTTGAGGAGGCGTTGATGAAGGGGATGCTTTGTTTTTTGCTTTTTGCAGGGGCCCTTCACATGAACCTTGAGAACCTTCTCAGCAAGTTTCGCATCATCAGTTTCATGGCCACGATAGGCGTTGTTCTTTCAACCTTGCTCGTTGGCGCGGCGACCAAGGGAGTTGTGACCATACTCGGGACGGATCTATCCTGGATCTATTGCTTTCTATTTGGAGCCTTGATTTCACCAACGGATCCGATCGCGGTTGTGTCCTTGTTGAAAAAAATGGGTGCACCCAAATCTCTTGAGACAAAAATTGTTGGTGAATCGCTTTTCAATGACGGCGTGGGAGTCGTTGTGTTTCTGGTCTTGTTAAAGGTGCTCACCGGGACTGAACCCATGACAGCCGGTTTCGTTGCAAAACTCTTCATTCAGGAGGCGGTGGGTGGCGTAGGAATAGGGTTGGTTCTGGGTTATATCGGATATCTTATGCTGAAGTCACTGGATAATTACTCCATTGAAGTCATTGTGACGCTGGCTCTTGTCATGGGTGGTTATGCTTTGTCGATGAAATTACACGTTTCTGGCCCCTTGGCCATGGTTGTGATTGGTTTGATGATGGGAAATATTGGCCGTGTCATGGCGATGTCCGAAAAAACCAGAGAACATCTGGATACATTCTGGGAACTGATAGATGAAATCCTGAATGCAATCTTATTTGTTCTTCTTGGATTGGAACTCATCATTTTGAAACTGAGTCCTCAATCCATCGGTTTCGGACTGATTGCAATTCCCCTTGTATTAACGATTCGATTGATGTGCGTTTGGTTGCCAGTCAGTCTGCTGCGTCGCATGGGGGATCCTTTCATTCCACATGCGATTAAATTGTTGACTTGGGGCGGTCTCAGGGGAGCTATTTCAGTCGCTTTGGCACTGGCCTTACCCTCGGGTAAGGAACGTGAATTGATCCTCGTGGCAACTTACTGTGTTGTCTTGTTTTCAATCATTGTGCAGGGATTAACCATGGGACGCCTGCTTGAAAAAACAACTGGTAACTTGTCTGTCAAAGATTGACTGCAATTCAATGGAGCTTCTCCTAAAACCTCTCATTGGTGAGCCAAACACTCTGATATGGGCAAAGCTCCAGCGTGCCGTTTGTATCCTCAACGGGTTTGTCCAGGATTAAATCCACCCAGACGTCGGTAGAAATCAAATTGATCTCGCGTAGTTGTATTTCAACAAAGTCATCACTTAAATTATTCAAGCAGAAAATGCTTTGATCCCGTCGAATGCTCTGACGCCAGAAGGCAAAAATCTGGTCGCCCAGATGGAGAGTGAATTGGGTCGCATTTGGATGGAACGCCGGTTGCCTGCGCCGTATGGAAATCAATCTCAGGATTCCCTTGAAGATCCGAGCATGGATACTGGAGGGTTCATCAAGAACTGAATTCAACGAATCCAAATCCCATTGGTGTCGATTGATAGAGCGATTGTGTCCGCTGGTTTTAACTTTTTCATGATCATTTGGCGTACCAAATAGGCTGTGTATATAGATTCCCGGAATGCCTTCAATGGCGAGCAAGATGGTATGCGCAGAAATGAACCTCTCAAAATGCCATTCATCCACACCTGTGCTGAAAGTCATTCGCAAGGCGTCGAACAAACTTATATTGATTTCGTAAGGTGATGGGATTCCAGTTTCTGATGCACGCCAGGAAACCTTACCACCCATCTGTTCCATGGTTTCGACCAAGGTATGCATTTCCTGTTCCTCCAACAATCCCTCAGCTGGGCGGAGGCCGATGCCGTCGTGCGATGCAATAAAATTAAGGTAAGTGGTTCCTTCCTGTGCCGGCGGCATACTCATCATCCAAGCTTTAAGATGCCTGCAGTGGCCCGCCAGCAGGGCATGTAATAAAAGCGGGGGCAATGAAAAGTTGTATATGATATGGGCTTCGTTTCCGTTGCCGAAATAGCTTAAGTTTTCATGATTCGGGACATTGGTTTCAGTCAGCAGCAAAACCTTTTGTTCATAAGTGTCCACCAGACTGCGAAGAACCCTCACCACTTCGTGGGTTTGAGGAAGGCTAACACAACTTGTATGCAGGTCCTTCCATAAGTATGCAATGGCATCAAGACGAATCACGCGAATCCCCGCTGACAGGTAATGGGCCAAAACCTTGACCATGTCTATCAATACCTTTGGGTTTGCATAGTTCAAATCAATTTGGTCGTGACTGAAAGTGCACCATACATATTTGATACCTGTGTCCGTTTGAACGGGCCTGAGCAAAGGCGATGTTCTTGGTCGTGTGACTTTGCTCAAATCCTGATCAGACGTTATTTCGATGAAATGGTCTTTGTAATCGGGTTCACTCCTGCAATAAGCCTGGAACCATGAGTGGTCCGCTGAGCAATGATTGATCACCAAATCGGCCGTGAGGCGAAACGTATCCGCTATTTTGGAAACATCGCCCCAATTTCCCAAATCCTGCCTAACAGAGGTGAAATCTGAAATGGAGAATCCATCATCGGAGGAATAAGGAAAGAAAGGGAGAATGTGAACACCAGAAAAGCAAGTTTGCAATCGGTCTTTCAAAAAAGAGTATAAAGTCTCAAGGGGGCGGGCATCAGGCGCCTTGATCGAGTCCCCATAGGTAATGACAAAACAATCTTGTTGATCCCATGATTGACTGTCGACCAGAGTGGAGTGCCTGGGAGTAGAACCTTGGAATGCATTGATTAAGGATTGAGCAAGTTTTTCGCAATTCTCTTCAGGGTATATGAATTCCAGTTTCTGAATCAATCCACTGATGCACTCGTTTCTGGCCGCCGTGTCTTCCTTCGATCCATTCATGAGCTTTATGACATCGACTATGCAACTTGCAATTGAGTATGCTTTTTCTGAGCAGGGGAATGTCCAAAGGATTTCATATCCTGATGCACAGCTTCAGCTAGTTCATGGTTGATTTTTGGCATGGCACTCAGCACTCGATTCCAGGAAGGGATGAATGGAGCATCCATCGAATTATCGAGGAAATATTGCCCTGCTTTCATCAAGTTCTCGGCAAAGAGTTCAACCGTTGCCTCTTCCTTGTGGTTGTCCAGTTCAAGTCCATTGATTTTTGCGTCCTTGGCAAAGGCCTCCACAAAGTCAAGTGCCGTACGGTAGTAAGTAGCCTTGATGGTACGGAAAAGTTCAGTCGAAAATACAACGCCGTTTGTGGCTAGTTTTCGGTAGAGTGCCTTGCAGATATCCACAGACATTTTCGAAAGCCCTTTATTGACATCCTCTGGTGATAAATCTTGATGTTTGTGATCGTAAGCATCGGTTAGCTCCACTTGACAAATGCGATTCACTGAATAGTTACGCTTCATCTCAGAAAGTATACCTACCTCAAGTCCCCAATCATTAGGGATACGCATATCACGTATGGCGTCTGCTCTCAGCGAAAATTCACCCGCAAGGGGATATCTAAAGCTGTCCAGATAGACCAAATGATCATGGTTGCCTACGACTTTCATCAATGCCTTGATCAGTGGGGTCACCAAAAGTCGAGCCACTCTACCGTTCATTTTGCCATCGGCATAGCGAGCATAATATCCTTTGCAGAATCTGAAATTAAAGGATGGATGTGCGACTGGATAGAGGAGTCGAGCGAGCATGGAGCGATCATAAGTAGTAATATCGCAGTCATGCAAAGCGATGGACGATTGATCATCGGACGCAGTCAGATAGCCCATACAATACCATACGTTGCAGCCTTTCCCCAGTTCGGGTGGAGCCAGAGAATCTTTTCTCAGTTTCGAATCGATCTCTCGCAGTCGTGGACCATCATTCCATAAGACGGCATGCTTCTGAGGGAGGACAGAGAAGTATTCCAGAGCCTTTCGATATTCAGATTCATTGGCTCGGTCCAAACCGATCACTATTCGGGATAAGTATGGAACCTTTGCCAGTTCCACTAAAATATTTTTCAGAGCTTCTCTCTGCAATTCAGAGTATAGACATGGAAGAACAAGAGTCATTGGATGCTCCTTGGAGAATCCGATTAATTCTTTCTCTAAATCATCCAGACTGCGATTCCTCAGGTGGTGCAATGTTGTGATCGTTCCGTTTTGGTAAAAGTCTGTCATTTTAATTAACGCTTTAGTTTTGTTCGTAAGTTTCAGATTTTATTCTGTTCTCAGATATTGATTTGCCTGTAACTTTCTGATGCCATCAAGGACAGATTCGTTCCAGGCTTCAACCCCAGTCCCGGCAGTTGTCAAGATTGTCTTGTGCTTAGATCTCAAAGGGGGATTTGCTTGAGATCGAATGCATATTGCGATGTCCGCGGCCTCAAGCATTGGAAGGTCATTCATGCCGTCTCCAAGTGCCATTATTTTTACCAGACTATCCTTGCTGGTTTTGAAGTAACTCCGCATCCAGTCAAGGCTGGTGCCTTTATCGTGCCTGCCTGAGACCAAATGAAAACGGCCGCCTTTGACTATTTGCAACTCCAATTCTTCCAATGTGCGACTCAGCCAATCAAGATTTGCTTGAGAATCTTTCCAGAGCAATGGCTCGGAGAATTCTCTGTTCAGGGCGGCATGCAATGACATTTTCGGCAGACCGCTATGGATCTCCAACTCCTGCAATGTCATCTCCTCGAAGGAAGTAAATTTTAAATTTTTTACAAGTTTGAGATGCTTTAATATATCCAGTATTTCACTCCGTTGAGTTCCTACGGAGATCCAGTCTTTTCTATGAAGTAATTCGTTTTCCCCGGCCCAGTATTTCCCGTCAGAGCTCTTTGCCGGTACAAAAACACCTCCGCCGTTTTCGACGATGAGCGGGCTTCTTGTCCCTATTTCCGAAGCAATATCTAGTGTCTCAGGGAGTGTTTTGCTGGTATTGAAAATAAGAGGGATATTCAACTTTCTCAAAAGATCAAGCGCCTGTCTTGCTTTCTCAAAGGAATACGAATAGTGGTCGAGCAGCGATCCATCCAAGTCCGACACTACAATCCAACCTTCAAGCTTAAAGCTTTCAAGTGCCGTATCTACTCGCTGCTCCGAATTCAATCCCATGAATATATCATCGCGTTGAGGGAGACAAGCATGAGAGATGCCATTTATGATAGCGGCGTATGAAAGATCGAGTTTTTTTTATTCAAGTAATTAATTGCAAATGGTATAGGGGTATTTTGAATACGTTTTCTTCTCGGTGCCCATGTTTTGTTATTTATTAGACAAGGGCCGCAGAACCGGCATGTGAACAAAAAAAGTCAAAGTGATTAAAAACCACCATGCAATCCTCAGGGGGCTTTGTGCTCTCTCAAGAATATTCGCCGTATGATGACCTCTGATGGAGACTTTCATCGCCGTGGCGCAATTTATTGAAATGCGACAGTGCAGATGCCACAGGTTGCAGTAACCTTTATACTCACCATGGGAAGGCTCAGATTTCTATGAAATGGTTGTCGTTCAATGAACTCTTGATCGGCAAAGGTTGAACTTGAGTCAGAGTGATTTCGTCTGGTAGGTTCCTACCAAACCTGACCGTGTGTTTGGTGTTGGAAAAGACTTTCGGTCTGATGCTTCCTTTGTGTGATCTAGTTGTATAGATAACCTCGCCCGTCGTTTCTTCGATAACCTGGACGACATGGTCCCTGCCATCGCGAAAACGATACTCGGGTAAATACGCGATTGCTTTTCGACCATCATTGGCCTCTTGTTGAATGGTCACCGGCCAACCCGGGAATTGAGCTTTATTCCCATCGCGTACGTCACTGAATCTGGGCCAACATTCAAAAACTACCTCGCGCGTTTTCTTTTTGAAACGCGCAATGCCGAATCCATCGGCCCGCTTCTTTTCGTCCTTGATATTTTCTGGATTTGCATAAGCTACCATGGATATCTTGTTGCCCAGCCCGTCTTTAAATTCTCCAGTCCAAGGCAGTGGACTCTCAGGGATAGGGTTGGGGCCCGGTTTTTCATCTTCAGGATGCCACCAACGTCCGTATATAGTGTTGACCAATGCGGGGCCGGTAAACCCAAAGGGACCATCTCCATGCTGGTCGATACCGTGCTTTACAACGACTGCAAGGTGCTGATCTCCGCATAAATGCACAGCCCTCGCTTTGCGGATCAATGCGAGCGCCCGACGGCTCGGGGTTTGAGGCCACCCATTGCAGTCAAGGTCAGCAAGAAGTCGACTGTTTCTGCTGCCATGCATGTGGACTGCACCGCAGAAGGCGGTCTGTGAAAGAACGCACTTCATGTCGGAATCAGTCCAATCTTCCGTCCATTCTTCCAGAAATTTTTCCTGTCTGGGGCCGAGCAATTCCAATCCCTCCAGATCAATCTTACGAGGATCATAGCTGGGATCGTTGATGTGGTCCGGTCGTGGTCCCATTTGTGGAATTTTGCCCGCAGGTCCCGTTTTGAACTTACGGTCCTCCAGGATTGCAAAGTCTACTTTTCCTACGGTCAACCGGGTGAAGTAGACTCCGATATTACGATTGACCGGGTCAGGGTCAACGGGATCTGGCAGACTCCATGTCTGTTGACGCTGTACCAGATTTACATAATCCACCGGAAACTTATATCCGCCATCGGCATTGCCAGGTATACTTGAATGCTTTCCATTTTCTCCCCACACGTTTGGGTGTCCAACATCATGGTCATCCGGAATGGCAACCGTTGGTCGATCCCGAATGATATCGCGGTATTGCAATCCAAATTCGATCCAACCTGCGGTATGTTCAGTATGACGGTAAGTCTGATCTCCTCCAAAAAAGAGTAGGTCAGGGTTCAATTTGCGGAGATTGTCCACGATTTCCTTGCGTGGTCCCGTAGTGCGACTTGAATTGCATGAAAGATTTGCGACGACAATCTCTTCTTTGTTTCTGGGGTCCTTGCGTATCAATCCTTCGAATTTGGCTCCCTTGCCATGTCGAACCCGGTATTGGACGTCCACAGAATCGTCCCATTCTTCAATCCTGAAATGAGCATCCCAACCCGGATAAAGTACTTCTGCCTGAGCTACTTCTTTCCAGTCCTCTTTGGGGAATTTAAGCTCCAGTCGCACTTGACGTGCTTCCCCCGGTTTCAAGGGGAATAATTGTGCCGTCAGCTTCAGGACCGCATTTTGCTGGGTATAGAGTGCGAATACCACTACCTGATTCCTTGGTATATTCAGATTAGGAGGGGCTGCCTTGCGGCCATTTTTAAGAGGGGTCGTGAGGTTGCCTGGGCGTTTCCACCATTCACCTGTAGTGAGGGTTTCAAGATTGGCATGGTCTTCACCAAAAGGCTTAACAGCTTCAGCTGCTCTCAAGAATTGAGGAGCTATCATCATGCTTGTTAAACCCGCTGCCGTCTTTTTAATTGCGTTGCGTCGGCTGACTTTCATTTTATCCAAGGGGTACTCCTGAAAATATATGTACAAATTTACCATTAAATAACAGTAATTTCTGTAATTGGGTGATAAGGGATACGGGTCTTTTCCAAGTCAGTGGTCGCAATTATCTTCAAGAAACATCTACGATCTGGTAACGTTTTCCTCATGAGCAAATTGGTGTCAGGCGAAGAAACTCTCAGCAGTAAATTCGACCTTCGTGATGTTACGCAATTTGATGATGAGCAAGATCAACCCAGATTATCAGATATCTCCAAAGAATTTCGAAACTCAGGCATGCTCTGGTTGCAAGGGGTCTTTGAATCGCAACTACTGGAGGACCTTCGATCTGCTTACTTGAAGGAATACGTGGGCTTGAATGAGGAGGATCATCCCAAGGTTTGTCTTGATGTGGGGGACAAGGATCGAAACATGTATACGGTGATAAAAAAACCTCCTTTTGACCACCCGGATTTGCATCAGTCGCCTCTTTTATTTCCTGTTTTGAGATCCATTTTGAAAAAGGGAATGATCATCCAAAGTTTTGGTATTGTATCGGCACCATCCGGGAGTCAGCGTCAACATTTACACGTTGACCACAGCGCGCTGTTTGGAGAAATGCATGATTTTGGATCTTTCCTACCTTCTTATGCGATCACGCTGACGATTCCCCTGGTAGATTTGAATGAGGAGACAGGAACCACAGCCATCTGGCCAGGCAGCCACCGCAATGCGTCTAAGGTGCCTGACGATGACGGGAATCTAAGCTATGAGCACGCGGTTTTGCCCAAGGCAAAAGCAGGTGACTGTCTCATGTGGGATTTCAGAACGTGGCACTGCGGTACTCCCAATTTGACTGATTCTGATCGACCACTGCTTTATATGACACTGAGCCGCAGTTGGTTTGAAGATCGCTGTAACTATAATCGATTGGGGGGCAGGTTTCCCCTGTTAGTGAGTCAAAATTTCTTGAAGGGACTGGATCATGATCAAAAAAAGCTCTTTCAGGCTGCTTCCATTTGTGATGGGTATTGATCACGGGAGGCAGTAAGATATTGTTAAATCTGCTTCACTGACTTGGATTCGGCTTAGGTGGATTTTTTCTTATCCACTTTGAATTTTGCAGAGAGGGTGCTTGTCTTACCGTTGTTGAAACAAGCACCCTCTGCGTCTAATATTTCCTGAAAATGAGGCGCAAAAATTATTCACCATGAAAATGAACCACTTGATGGGGACGTTGATGCTTGGTGTCACACTCGGATGTGCTACGATCATGGCCGCCGAGGTGCCCGCAATCTTGCCTCGATCCGATGCATCCCCAGTGTCCGATGGCAAGGTCAAGGTCTACATCCTTGCGGGTCAGTCCAACATGGTCGGTTTTGGTTATCTGAAAGACTTGCGTCCCGTTTGTCCGAGCATCTTCCTTTCGGCAGATCCGAATATCAAGGTTGGTCGCATGCCGGTTGGGCCATCAGCTTTGCTGAAATACGAAGTCTACCTTTCGGCTGAGAAGGGAGCCCCTTCTGGAGCCAGTGTTTTGGTTTACTCCGGTGCCTGCAGGGAAGGTGCCGACCATGACTCCATGAAGCCAGTGAAGGAGGCAATCATTGCTCTGGGAACCGTGGATGACCGACTGCCTTCGCTTGAGGGCCCACATACTGCGGTTGCCCAGGCCTTCATTAAAGAGCCCATGGGCGGTATGCATGAAATCCACCCGGGGTTTGAGAACTGTACTTACGCCATTGCTTCCCCCGGGGGAAGGGAAGTTTATCGCAGGGAAATCGGCAAGGAAGCGTTCTTGACGCCCGTTTTACTGGAACAGGGAAAGCGCTATCCCATTTTCATCACTTACCTGAAAAGCGGTTCGACCGCTTTATGGCTCAAGCAAATCGATCTTAAATGGAAGGGCGATCTCGCTTCGCTCATACGGAAGGGTAAGTATATTTGGTTTGCTGATGAGAAGGGGGAATGGACAGTGCGTCAGGATGTGACCTACTGGGAAACGCGAGTCTCCAATGATGAGGGTGGAAGCGGGTGCTGGCGAATAGTTTTTTCAGGCAATACGAACTGTGATGATAGAATTTAGCAAGTAAGCATGATTGCACAGACAGCCAAAGATCTTTACTTCAAAATTAATCAATTCTTGGTTATTCCCAATACCCTTCTTCTTCGATTGCTCTATTTCCGGTCAAAAGGAATGAAGCTACATCTAGGTTGTGGCGATGATTACATCAAGGGATTGATAAACGTGGATGGCAACATACTTCGAAAGAAGGAATTATGGTTGGACCTGCGCAATCGTCTTCCATTTCCCTCGAAATGTGTCGATTTTATATATTGCAGCCATACCTTGGAACATCTCTTCCCCTACGACGCTCTAAGGCTTCTGAGTGAAATGTATCGTATCGTTTCAGAAGAAGGGGTTGTCAGACTAGCCGTGCCTTCTTTCGAGCGCTGTCTTGCTATTGCTGACGGTGAAGATGAATCAACATGGCCTCGTTCATTCAAAAACTCACGCGCTCAGGCTATCAATTACCTTTTCTGCGACGGGCAGCATAAGTATGCCTACTGCTACGAAAACCTTGAAGTATTCGCCCTCAAAGCTGGTTTTAAGCGTGTGACACGAATCACGGGTGATCCAAATTTTAAAATTTATCATGGACTCAAAATAGGTGGAGAGCCCAAAGGATCCTTGATTGTTGAGTTATCTCGCTAAAGGTTTGCAGAGAGCGAATCCGAAAGGCTTCGTAAATTTCTAAGGTTACTGTCTTGCTTGCAATATTAGTAGTTTTTGAGTTCTGTTAATGGTATCGAAGCCAAACTAGATCGTGATTTTTTTTCGGTTTTCTTTGGTTTTTTTGAAGAATATCGACTTTTCACCTCCGCAGAATATAAAACCTTTAACTTCCCCTGATGTCTGGAAGAAACTTGCCTGTATTGACTGAGCCACCGCCCTTTCCGGCGATAATAAAGGGGAGGTTTTCCCGCTGATGCTTATTGCGATCTTCCAGGCCTGAGCTCCATATCATGATACAATTCTCAAGCAGTGTAGCGCTGCCTTTTTTAAGGGAGGCCATATTCTTTACCATGTAAGCAAACTGATCGATGTTGCATGTTGTGAGGTGGGAGGGGGGCTGCTCGTATGGGATCCCATTGCGATTGTAGAATGATAAGAATGTCTTCATGCCGGAATGTCCTCCAACAACAACGGGGCGAGTTATCAGGCAGAGGAGCCTTGGCCTATTTAATCCAAATTTGATCAGCGGTAGAAAGCCGGCGGGTGTGGAGCAACCCCCAGTTTTTTGTAATTGAATCCACTGTTCAGGGGTTCATAGGCGCTTGTGTAGGCGACGCTGCGCTCTGCCGAGATCTGGTCTTCCATTTCCAGCCCCCAATAGGTGGCATTGATGATCAGCCGGCGCAGTCCCGGGTTCTGCAGGTCTTTGCCACTTCCCATCGTGGATTGAAGCACTCTTGCAGTCTGGCTCCCTGTGGTATTCCAGTGCTTGAACCAGACCACCGGCAGGGGCGCTTTCTCGGGATTCGCTGCTCCGCCCTGCTTTCTGCCGACAAGGGGCTGGCCCATGACGAGGGCGGTGCATCCCACGGGAAGTCCCGAGCCCTCTTCATAAGTACGGTAGACATCCGATGGCCCCCAGATGTCCTGCACGCCGATCAGTATCGGATGTTCCTTCATCTCCGGGATGATGTCGCCGCGCGTGGAATCCTGATGCCAGTTGCCGTGATGACTGAGAAAGGTTCCGCCCAGAAGTTCGCCAAATCTTACCTGCCTGCTATTGATGCTGTAGGGAAGGGGACCCCTGAATCCGTGGTTGGCGGTGCGCAGTCCGATGATCGGTTTGCCGGAATCCAGATATTCAACGATGTGCTGCAGCTGATCTTCAGGCAGGGTCAGTAATCGAGTCAGGAAAATCACCAGATCAGCCTTTTCAAGGTATTTCAGCCCGGGGATGTGATGCGATTTGAAGGCATCCTCCTCGCCCTTCTTGGGGTAAACAGGCATGGTTGGATCCACCATGCCGTCTCCATTGAGGCCAAAAAGGACGGTGCAGTGAAAACCATGTTGCCTCGAGAGAATGCCAGCCATCATGGGCATCGATTGTTCGCTGCGGTATTCTTGATCTGCGGCGATCAGGATGACATGCTTGCCCAGTCCGGGACCTTTGCCTCCCAGATAAACCAGCCACTGGTCGCTTTCCGGTCAGGGATGTTGTGTGCCAGCCGAAACCGTGGCCGAAAAAAACACGACGAGAAGCATGAGCGCAAACGTCATGAGTTGTTTTTTGATCTCCATACCAAGAAGCTAAAACGCTTATCAGGAGATGTCAGCTTTCAACTCCCTTTCCTTACCTTTGATTTTTATTGGCAATGATTCACGTTCGGTATTGGTAATTCTGGTATTCTGCATTCGAGGAGTTACTATCCACCTTTCGAAGGTTGAACAATAGATCAGTTTTTTGTTCAATCGAAGAGCATCAACAATCAAAAATAAATGCATTGCTTCAGGCGGCATTACTCCACGGTGGATGGGAGAATGACCAGCTGACTTGCTCTCGGTGAACTTAACAGAGGGATCGTTGAGCCATTACTGTTGGAGGATATAATAGGCTTTATTCCTTTACCCTCTTTCAGTAAGACCGGAATACAAAAAATGATCGCATTATTTCTAACAACTAGAGGAGAAAAATATTGAGCAAACGAACCAAACGGAGTGGTGCGCGCAATAACAGGCATGCGCAAGGCGGCGGATTTATTGCGGTTGATCAACCTGATTTAGAGACAATCCTCAGTTCTAAAGAGAACCCCTTCCTGCTGGTTCTTGACGGTGTCCAGGACCCGCACAATCTAGGGGCATGCCTTCGGACAGCTGATGGTGCTGGCATTCATGCGGTGATTGCCCCCCGGAATCGGGCAGTTTCCATTACAGAGACCGTCTCTAGAATTTCCTGCGGCGCGGCGGAAAACGTACCTTTTGTGCGCGTCGTAAACATCGTAAGGACCCTAGAACTTCTCCGTGAGCACGGGGTCAATCTGGTGGGGACTGCTGATGGCGCCGGATCAACATCGTTATATGAAGTTGACTTTACTGGACCGACCGCATTGGTGTTGGGAGCCGAGGGCAAGGGGATTCGACGGCTTACGCAAGAAAACTGTGATCAAGTGGTAAGCATACCCATGTTAGGGAGAGTGGATTGCTTGAATGTATCAGTGGCGACAGGTGTGTGTCTATACGAAGCGCTTAGGCAGAGGATAGGTCAGAGCAAGTAGTTATTGTTCAGGGTTGTTTAGGCTGCTACAGCCTGGGCATTTGGTATGACAACCTTCTCTGCCTGGGTAAGTCCTGCCAAGCCCGGTTGTCTCCAGCTTTCAACCTCAGCTCGGATTTGTTGCACCCTGATTTTGTTGCGATTCTCGAATTCAACGCGATCCATGGGTTTCTACTCTTTGATTCCAAATCGCTGTTCGCTGTAAACATGGCGAAGCTGAGACCAGTCAGCATCTGTTCAACAAAACCAGATTGTTGATGGGGTTTTCCATAGTGATCGAATCACCAGTCTACCGGGGGGAGTCTCTCGTTTATCACGCCGTAATTCACCTGCGGTTGGATGCCTTGAACAATCGCAATCTTCCCCATTTCGACCAAGTCGCCCACCAACTTCAGTGCCGGAGCCTCCGCTCTAGGCTGTGATCGCAGCGCGTTCGTTGCCTTTGGAGTTGGTTTTCTCCAGGAAGTAGTCGTAATCGCCTGCATATGAGGTCACCGTGCCCTTGTTGACATGCAGGACCTTGGTGGCGAGTTTGCGTATGAAGTAGACATCATGGGAAATGAAGAGCAGCGAACCTTCGTAACGCTCAAGAGCGATGATCAACGATTCAACGGTCAGTATGTCAAGATGAGTGGTAGGCTCGTCCATCAGCAGAAGGTTAGGAGGGTTGACCAGAAACTTGAGAAGGTTCAATCGACTTTTTTCGCCCCCACTCAGCACATTCGTTTTTTTGTATATCTCCTCTTTGCGAAACATGAAGGAGCCGAGGATCCCCCTCGCTTCATCCTCACGGATGTCCGGCGAAGATTCAAGCACCTCATCGAGCACAGTGTTATTTGGATCAAGTGATTTGGAACGGTGCTGACTGAAATAGCCGAGCTTACAATTATGGCCCTCAGTCCGAACCCCCTTCTGGAATTTTACTTCACCTGCGAGAATCTTGATTAGAGTAGATTTCCCTGCACCATTCGGCCCGATAAGGACTGTACGATCGCCGCGCTGAACTTCGAAGTCGAGCCCTTCATAGACCTTGTTGTCTCCGTAGGACATGTGGATGTTTTCCAGCGCAATGGATCGCTGGCCACCTCGCAAGGGAGCGGGGAACCTGAATGGATAGGGCTTGCGAGGAGGGAGAGGTTTTTCAAGCATTACCATTTTTTCCAATGCCTTCAGCCGGCTCTGAGCCTGTGCGGCTTTGGAGGTCACATTCCGAAATCGACTGACGAAGTCCTTGATCACCGAAATTTCCTTCTGCTGGTTCTTGTAGGCAGCGGAATCTCGAATGAACGCCTCCTTTTTCTGGATTTCGTATTCGGAAAAGTTACCTTTCCAGGAAAGAAGCCGCTTGTTTGAGAACTCAAATACCTTTTGCACGATGCTATCCATGAACTGTCGATCATGCGAGATCAGCAGCACCGCGCAGGACTGTGTCTTGAGGTATTCCTGAAACCAGAGCAAGGCACTGAGATCGAGGTGGTTGGTCGGCTCATCAAGCATTAGCAAATCAGGTTGCATGGCCAACAAACGAGCCAGATGTGCGCGCATGACCCACCCACCGCTCAAGTCGGAAGCAGGACGATCAAAATGCTCTTCCGAGAATCCGAGGCCGTGAAGCATCTTCTTTGCCTTGGCTTCGAACTGCGGATCGTTCAGGGAATCGAACTTGGCCTGAGCCTCGTAGTACTCGATGCAATCGCACTTACCGGCTTCCTCCAGTTGACGAAGGGACGCCTCCAGCGCCGGGATCGTGCCAACACGGCCAGTGGCTACTTCCATTACTGTCTCGTCTCCGAGCGCCTCACTCTCCTGTGGTAAATAACCGACTGTGGTCCACTCGTCCCGATTGATCTCGCCTGTGTCGGCCGTCTCGTTGCCTAGAATGAGTGAGAAAAGCGTGGTTTTGCCAGAGCCGTTGGGGCCGACTAACGCCACCCGTTCGCCATAGTTCATGGTCATGGATACATCTTCAAATAAAGGCGTTCCGGCAAATGCTTTTGCTAATTTTCGAATGGTCAACATAGATGTGAATTTCCGAGCTTGAGGTATAAACGGCTTGAGCCTTCCGCTACAAAGGGGCCAAGAAAACGCGGATTTTTCGATCGGGTCAACAAAAAACGGGGTATGTTTGGTTTCTCAATCGCAGCCACAGGATTTTTCAAAACCATTAAATAGTGCTGGTGATCGGTCCTGTTGCAGCATCCTCTTCATGAGGGGGAGGGATGTTTCGGATTGAGCAAGTTCAAATCGAACAAGAATATCATCTACTCTGTTCTCCTGCGTGCATCCTGTATTTCTTGCTTTCAGGTGAGGTATGCATAAGTCAACTCCACTACCTCCGGTCAATTGATCGCAAGCCTCAAGGTCTCTGCGCGGTGGTAGATCAAGGTGCACGAGGGCTTTCTAGCGTGCAGGTCCCTGATAAGCTTTTTGCGCAGGGGGCATTGATTTAAAATATCACTGCTTTTACGAGTCGCAGCATTTATTAGCCTGAAGTGACGGCTATACCTCTTTTCCCTGGAGGGGCATCCACAATCCACAGAATCATGGGCGAAAACCGATATTTCTCCACTTCTCTTCGAACTCGGCCTGACGCCTGTGGGTGTAACCGTATTTCATGAACCATATGTCTTGCTTGTCTTGATCTGTTTTGGCGGTTATCCCAAATTTGGAGCTCCTTGGGGCTGCTTTTGATGCTTCGAGCATGCCTTCACCTTTCCATTTATGGCTATCAGCATGGCCATCGGCGTAACTCAAGGTGCTCATGTTGATATGCCATAGCGCAACCGCGTCCACCCATGTGAGTGCCCTTGGATCCGGGTTGATCAACCATGAGCCAAGATTCCATCCTCGATTGTCTGCTTCCTCCACAAAGACGTAGTTTCTCGATGGAAAAAGAATGGAATCCATTTTTGTTATGGAATTGGCTGTGTCCTCGCCATCCAAGCCACCGGCGCCACCGTAACTGTCGTAGGCAAATCCCTGACCCGGCTTAAGCTTGGTACGTCCGTCTCCCGGGCAATGCCAGGATCCCACGGCGGAAGCGTATGTAAAAAGTTTGCCCTGTCGCAATCCCTCGTGTACCTCGGCCAAAGCCTTGGCCTTGCCTTTCAGATTACTGCCTCTGGGAAGAGGCTTGGGGCCCGTCCAGAAATCACGACCATTGCGGTAGGTGCTCATTCCCACCACTCGCTCTTCATTGTCACCGGCATACATGTAGAAAGCCAGCGCCAGTTGTTTCTGATTACCAAGGCAGGCAGCTCCCGTGGCCTTGGTTTTTGCCTTTCCAAGCGCTGGAAGCAGCATGCCAGCCAGTATGGCAATAATGGCGATGACAACCAGAAGTTCAATTAGGGTGAAACCTGATTTTTTTTGACAATGATATTGGAGGTTCATGATATGTGGTATCTGAGGGTTAATTTAAACACATGAAGGATGCCCAGATTTTTGTCAAGTTTCATACACACGATGAAACGGCCGCCAAGACAGGGACTTTCGTCGCAGCTTCAGCGTAATCCTTGTTCACACTTCCATAGATCGTATGCGGTTTAGAGGAAGACCATGATGTAGACCTGGTCTTTATTCTCAGGAATGACACCGTGGTGAAGTTCAAAGAACGTGCATCCTCTTTTCTTCATATTTGCTTTTAATGGCAAAAGAAACATGCAACTTTTATCTAACCGTGAGCGTAGGTATTAGTGTGTTAAGAAGAATCCAGTATCTCAGTTTTTTTTCAGTTCTCCTCATGTTGTTGTCCGGCAAAGCCCTCGGTCAGGATATGCAGTCTGCCGAAGATTCAAAACTGCTTTTTGGGTTGGATAAAGTAAGTGATATTCACCTTCGGGTTTCGGCTGATGAATGGGCTAAAAT
>MDTB01182526.1_pt1 | contig 22749 bp, 21 predicted proteins | sample 811161 | NCBI WGS metagenome assembly MDTB01 (sample SAMN05326650, study PRJNA326480) | marine metagenome | isolation source: seawater | place: Mediterranean Sea | collected 2009 | reverse complement strand
GTTTTAGGCTGATTAAAACCCTCTGAAATTAGTTTTTCTGTGGCAGCATTAGGTACAGCAGTTACCGGAGGATCGTTCGGAATAGGGGCAGGTGCGGGTTCCGGAGTAGGCACTGGTATTGGAGCTGGATCAACAATAATTTCATTTGAATCGGTATTTACTGCACTAGAGCTGCCACATGCAACTAAAAATACTGAAAATAATATTAGTAGTGTATTTTTCATTTTTTTCAAAGAAAAAATTATCAATCTAAGTGACATTTAATGCTAACCAAGTAAAATAGGCAATAGATGCCAGGAAAAGACACAATAGAGATGCAAGGAACTGTAATTGAAGTTCTTCCAAATACTGTTTTTAGGGTGAAATTAGAAAATGATCATCTCATCACTGCACATATTTCTGGGCGCATGAGAAAGAATTACATACGTATTCTCAATGGAGATTCTGTTACCGTCGAAATGTCGCCTTATGACCTTTCCAAAGGTCGTATTACTTTTAGATCTAAGTAATTTTCTCTTTTGAATTAGAGGCTTTGACCACTATTTCTTTGTCTTTCACTGAGAGTTTAACTGAACTTCCTCTTTTGATTTTATCCTCAATTAACATTGTTGAGATAGGCTTTTTCACAAGCTTATCCACTGCTCTAGATAGCGGTCTTGCACCTAATTTTGGATCATAGCCCTGCTCTAGAATTAACTTCACAACATCACTGTTAAAATCAATATCTATGCCCTTTTCATTCAATTTTGCTTCAACATCAATAATCAATTTTTCAACTACTGATTCTAAGTTTTGATTTGAAAGGTTATTGAAATTTACGATCCCATCAAGTCTGTTTCTAAACTCAGGTGTAAATGCTTTAGAAACTGCCTTTTCAAACTTATCATCGGTCCCCTGCTCTATAAAGCCTACTGATTCTCCATCTGCCTCAACAGCACCTGTATTTGAAGTCATAACAATGATGGTATTTTTAAAGTTTATACTTCGACCATTGCTATCTGCCAAGTTTCCATAATCAAGGATTTGAAGCAATATATTGAATGTATCGGGGTGAGCTTTTTCAATTTCATCAAGCAACAGAACAGAGTGCGGTTTTTTGTTTACTTCCTCTGTCAAATAGCCGCCTTGTTCATAACCTACGTAACCTGGAGGTGATCCTATTAACTTTGAAATACTATGTTTTTCCATGAATTCCGACATATCAAGTCTGATAAACTCAATGCCAAGGAAAAAAGCTAGTTGTTTAGTAAGCTCTGTTTTACCAACACCTGTAGGCCCTGTGAATAAGAAGGAGCAGATGGGCTTTTCATCATTACCAATACCTGCTTTTGAGGTTTTTACAGCTGAAACTACGTCATTTATTGCATGATCTTGCCCAAATATTACAGATTTTAAGTTGCCTTCGAGGCTATTTAAGTTCTCTTTACTAGAAGCATTTAGTTGCATTGTAGGTATTTTCGTAATCTTGGATATGAGGGCTTCAATATCTGATTTTCTTATAGTTTTTCCCTTGGTTTTTGAAAGTTTTTTTTGAGAGCCAGCTTCATCTATTAAATCAATTGCCTTGTCAGGAAGCTTTGAGTCTTGTAAGTACTTATTAGAGAGCTCTACTGCTGATTTAAGGGCTTCTTTTGAATAAGTTATGCCGTGGTAGACCTCAAATTTATTTTTAAGCCCCTCAAGGATTTCTACAGCTTGCTCAATTGATGGTTCTTCAATCTGCACTTTTTGAAATCTTCTAGAAAGTGAATTATTTTTTTCAAAGATTTGTCGATATTCTTTGTAAGTAGTCGCTCCAATACACTTAATATCTCCTCTTGCTAATGCTGGTTTCAATAGATTTGATGCGTCTAATGCACCACCTGAGGCAGAGCCAGCACCAATAATTGTATGTATCTCATCTACAAAAAGTATTATCTTTTCCGACTTTCTCAGATAGTCCATCATAGATTTCATTTTCTTTTCAAAATCTCCTCTATACTTTGTTCCGGCGACAAGGCTCCCTACATCTAAAGACATAACTTGATAATCGCTAAATATTTCTGGTGCTTTACCATCAGATATTGCCTTAGCAAGACCCTCAGCAATTGCTGTTTTCCCTACTCCAGACTCACCAACTAATATCGGATTATTTTTGCGTCTTCTGCCTAATATTTGAAACAGTCTTCCAAGAGTATCAATTCTTCCAATCAAAGGATCAATTTCCCCATCTTTAGCAAGGTTATTTAAATTTGTTAAAAACTCTGGATGGGTCTCCTTTTCTTTTGGAGCTTCTTCAACACTTTCTTCAGTTTCAACAGCTGTATTTTTTCCGTGGGATATATATTCAACAACGTCAAGTCTTGATATATTTCTTCGGCTAAGCATATACACCGCGTAACTCTCTTTTTCCGAGAATAAAGCTGCTAGCAAATTCTCACCATTTACTTCTGTTTTGCCACTGGATTGAACATGAAAAATTGCTCTTTGTAATACTCTTTGAAACGCCAAAGTTGGTTGAATCTCCTTTTTTTCCACAGATTTAGGCACATTCTTTTTGATGTATTCTTTAATTTCTTTTTGCAAGCTTTCTACATCAACAGACAAATGATCGAAAACCTTTTTTGATGAATCTTCCTTTGTAAGAACTAGAAGGAGATGTTCAATAGTCACGAACTCATCGTTATTATCTGAACATTCTTTGAATAAAGAATTGAGTGTATTTTCTAAATCTTTTGAAAGCATATATTAACTATATCTAATCTTTTCCTAATTCTTCAATATCTGATTTCAAAGGATGTTCATTTTCTTTTGAAAATTGGTTAATTTGTTGTGATTTTGTTTCTGCTATTTCCTGTGAAAATGCACCACAAAAGCCTCTACCTTTATTATGTATCTCAAGCATTATTTCTGTAGATTTTGCATGGTCGTATCCAAAAAATTTTTGAACAACATACACAACAAACTCCATCGGTGTGAAGTCGTCATTGAAGATTACTACTGTAAATAATGGGGGTCTGTCTACCTTTAGTTCTGCTTCTTCAAGCTCTATTGTCCCAGTTGAAAATTCATCTTGTGCCATTTATCTTAATCAAATTTTTTGATTAACAGTCTACCAAACTCAGAGCAACTTACCTCTTCTGCATCATCAATTAATCTTGCAAAATCATAAGTAACTTTTTTCTTTTTAATAGTTTTTTCCATTGCGTTAATGATTAAATCAGCTGCTTCGATCCATCCCATATGTCGTAACATCATTTCGGCTGACAGAATAAGTGATCCAGGATTAACTCTATCTTGGCCTGCATATTTCGGTGCTGTGCCATGCGTTGCCTCAAAAACTGCTGTTGTGTCACCTAAATTAGCTCCGGGTGCAATTCCTATCCCTCCCACTTGAGCTGCTAAAGCATCAGAGATGTAATCACCATTTAAGTTTGGAGAGGCCAATACATCATATTCAGCAGGTCTGTGCAAAATTTGCTGGAGAAATGCATCACAAATAACATCCTTGACTATAATATCTTTATCATTGTTTGGATTCTTAAAAATATGCCAAGGACCTCCATCAAGGGGTTTCCCACCGAATTCATCTCTAACTAATTCATAACCCCAGTCTCTAAAAGCACCCTCGGTAAATTTCTGAATATTACCTTTATGTATCAAGGAAACTGAGCTTCTATCATTTTGAATTGCGTACTCAAAAGATTTTCTTATTAATCTTTTACTACCTTCTGATGATATTGGTTTAATTCCAATTCCACAGTTCTCTGTAAACCTAATTTTCTCAACTCCAAAATCCTTACCTAGAATATCGATTAGTTTTTTTGCTTCTTCTGTATTTGATTCAAATTCAACTCCTGCATAAATATCTTCAGAATTTTCTCTAAATATAACCATATCAACAAGATCTGGTCTCTTTACTGGGCTAGGAGTGCCTTCAAAATACTTCACAGGCCTTAAACAAACATATAAATCTAGCTTTTGTCTAATTGCCACATTAAGAGATCTTATGCCTCCACCAACTGGAGTTGTGAGCGGTCCTTTTATTGAGACGTTGTATTCTTTGCAAGCATCAAGAGTTTCTTGAGGCATCCACTCATCATTTCCGTAAACCTTAACTGCTTTTTCTCCACAGTATATTTCCATCCAACTAATTTCTTTTTTTCCTTGGTAAGCTGATTTTACTGCTGCATTCACAACATCTACCATTACTGGCGTAATGTCTACACCGATGCCATCGCCTTCTATGAAAGGAATTATTGGATTATCTGGAACAACTAATTGATTTTCTTCGTAGAAAATTTTTTCGCCTTTGGAAGGAACTTTTATTTTTGATGATGACATAGTAAAAATTTGGCTTGATTATACTTACATTTACATTAAATATTAAGACTCTGTGAACAATAAAGTATGGGAAAACAAAAAAAAGTAGTAGTTGGTATATCTGGAGGGGTAGATTCTTCTGTCACTGCGTTGCTTTTGAAATCATCAGGATATGATGTTCAGGGCATTTTTATGAAGAATTGGACGAATAATGCAGCCAACATAAAATGTACATCTGAAGAGGATTTTATCGATGCTGAAAAAGTTTGTGATCAAATAGGCATACCTCTGCATCAAGCAAATTTTTCAGCAGATTATTGGGATAAAGTTTTCTCTAAATTCCTGTCAGATCATAATGCTGGCTTAACACCAAACCCTGACATTCTCTGTAATAAAGAAATTAAATTTGGAGCCTTTTTAGATTATTGTCTAGAAACTGGGGCTGATTATATTGCTACAGGCCATTACGCTAGGCTTGAATGTATTGGAAACAATACTCAACTAAAAAGAGGTTTGGATAAATCTAAAGATCAATCTTATTTTTTACATCAAGTAAATGGAGTTGATCTAGATAGAGCTTTATTTCCTCTTGGTGAACTTTCAAAAGACCAAGTTAGATCAATTGCAAGAGATAACAATTTAATTAATGCTGATAAAAAAGACTCAGTTGGAATATGCTTCATTGGAAAAAACAATTACAACGATTTTATTTCAAATTTCCTCGGAAAAAATCCTGGTGAAATAGTGGATGAAAACGGAGCAAAATTAGGTAATCATGAAGGATTAATGTATTTTACTCTAGGCCAGAGACAAGGCATTGGTATCGGAGGTGTAAAAGGAAGAGATCAGGCTTCTTGGTATGTTGCTCATAAGGACCAAAAATCAAATCAACTTGTTGTTGTGCAAGGAGCAGATAATGATCTGTTGTTTAGTAATGGTTGTTATTTGGATGAAGTGCATTGGATAAACAAAAAATTAGCAAGTGATACAAACTGTGAGGTTCAAATCAGATACCAATCTGATCCGGTATCTGCAAAAATAATTCAGACTGAACATGGCTATAAGGTTAACTTCTCTGAACCGATAGCAGCTGTTACTCCTGGTCAATCAGCAGTCATATATCAAGGTGAAGTATGTTTGGGTGGTGCAGTAATCAAAGAAAGAATTTCAGAAAATTATTTTAACTGGGCTGATAATCGAGGTTATAATACCGAAGTCTATGAATGACAGTCTCAAAAATTTGTCCCCCTTAGACGGAAGATACCAAACCAAAACCAAAAAAACGCGTGAACTTTTTTCTGAATTTGCTCTGATAAAGCAAAGGATAAAGGTTGAAATCTTTTGGCTTAACTACTTCTTAACTAATTTCAAACCTGAACTTTTAAATGAAAAAATACAGGAAAAGATCAACACATTACAAAAAAATGTTCCGGACCCTTTAATTGAGAGAGTAAAGGAAATTGAAAATACGACAAATCATGATGTAAAGGCGGTTGAACTTGCTGTTGCAGAGCAATTTGAAGAATCTGAGGAAATTCAAAGTTTAGTTCATATTTTTTTAACATCAGAAGATATAAACAGTTTGAGTTATGCATTAATGTTGAAGAACGCACACCCTATTCTTTTAGCATGGATAGATGAAATGATCATAGCCTTAGAAGATTTAGCTGAAAAAAACAAAGAAGTTACGATGTTGGCAAGAACACATGGACAGCCAGCCTCTCCTACTACGTTAGGCAAAGAATTGAATGTTTTTGCAACCAGATTAAAAAAAGAAAAAAGATTTTTAAGTGATAAGAAATTTTACGCAAAATGGGGTGGAGCTACTGCCAATTATAATCCGCACCTGCTAGCCTATCCTGAGGAAGATTGGATAAAACATTCGAAAGAATTTTTGAGTAATTTCGGTGTTAAGTTTACGAAGGTAGCAACACAAATAGAACCACATGACTACATGGCAGATCTCTTTCAAAATATCCAAAGGGTAAATAATATTATGCTTGACTTAACTCAGGATGTTTGGAGTTATATTGCTTTTGATTATTTCTCTCTCAAAATGAAAAAAAATGAGGTTGGTTCATCAACTATGCCTCATAAAGTTAATCCGATTGATTTCGAAAATGCTGAGGGTAATCTTGGACTTTCAAATGCAATTTTTAGCCATTTAGCTGATAAGTTAACAGTCTCAAGATTGCAAAGAGATTTATCTGATTCCACAGTGCTAAGAAATATTGGAACTGGATACGGATACTTTGAGATAGCTCAATCATCAACTCTGAAAGGTTTATCAAAATTAGAAGCTAATACCATAGAAATTTCAAAAGATCTTGATGGTAGGTATGAATTACTTGCTGAAGCTCTTCAAAGTTTTTTGAGACTTGAAGGAAAAAAAGATGGCTATGATCAGGTAAAATCATTATCGAGGGGAATGAAGATGGATAAAGATATATATTTGAAAGCGGTCGAAGAGCTTTTAGATAACGAAGAACATAAGAAAATATTGAGATCATTAACCCCTGAAAAATACAAAGGACTAGCCAGTGCGTTAGCAAAAAAAGAAGATGAAATTTAAATATAAAACCCCTAAAAATACGGAAATTATTTTCACAGACGAAGCCAATAGATTTGTTCAAGATTTGCAAAGCAAATTTAGTTCTAAGATAGAGGACCTGCTTCATAAACGTGTAGAGAACCAAACAAGGTTTAATTCTGGCCAGTTACCCAATTTTTTGGATGAAACACAAGAAATTCGAAAAAGTGATTGGAAAGTCAGAGACATACCAAACGATTTACTTGATCGAAGAGTTGAGATTACAGGGCCCGTCGATCGAAAGATGATAATTAACGCACTTAACGCTGATGTGAAAGTCTTTATGGCAGATTTTGAGGATTCTTTAAGTCCTACTTGGGAGAACGTTGCCAATGGTCAAAAGAATCTTTACGACGCCATAAGAAGAACTATCACATTTGAGAATCCTGTAAATGGAAAAAAATATCAACTTAATGATGAAACTGCCATATTAATGTGTAGGGTACGAGGACTACATTTAAAAGAAAAAGGTATAGAGATAAACGGTGTAAACCCTCATGGTTGTTTATGTGATTTTGGGTATTACCTCTTTCACAATGCTAAAGAACTGGTTAATAGAGGTACTGGACCTTATTTTTACGTTCCCAAATTACAAACACACCTGGAGGCAAGACTATGGAACGAAATAATTGATTATGCTGAAGATCAATTAAATCTACCAAGAGGTACGGTTAGAGTCACATGTTTAATTGAAACTTTGCCTGCAGTATTTGAAATGGATGAAATTCTCTTCGAGCTTAAAGATCATATTGTTGGCTTAAATTGCGGAAGATGGGATTATATTTTTAGCTATATAAAAACCTTTCAAAATCACAGCGATAAGTTACTACCAGACAGATATCAAGTTGGTATGGGTCAGCCTTTTCTTAATGCATATTCTAGACTTTTAATCAAAACATGCCATAAAAGAGGAGCATTTGCCATGGGGGGTATGGCTGCTTTCATCCCGTCAAAAGACCCTAAGGAAAATGCGGTAGTAACAGAAAAAGTTCTTAATGATAAAACGCTTGAAACACAAAATGGGCATGATGGCACTTGGATTGCCCACCCTGGACTAGCAGACATAGCAAATAACGTTTTTTCAAATGCTTTTGAATTTGACGGTACAAACCAACTACACGTGCTCAGAGAAGACGATCATGTGACTCAGGCAGATCTAGTTGAGCCTTGTGAGGGCGATTTCACAGAGGAATGTTTCCGCACCAACATTAGAGTAACATTGCGTTATATTGAAGCATGGTTAAGAGGCATAGGGTGTGTGCCAATTTACGGATTAATGGAAGACGCTGCAACTGCTGAAATTTCTAGAAGTTCATTATGGCAGTTGGTCAAGCATAATGTGGAGCTTGATACCGGATTAATGTCTTCAAAAGACACATTTGAAAAACTATTAGATGAAGAATACAATGTTGTCCTAGAAGAGGTTGGGCAAGACTCTTTGAATTCAGGGAAGTTTGTTGAAGCTAAATCTTTACTCAAAGATTTGGTGTTGAGCGATGAATTAACTGATTTCCTCACACTGCCCGCATATAGGAGTATATAAATGAATTTAAGCGACCAGGTTGCAGCATTAGAAAAAGATTGGGCTGAAAACCCAAGGTGGAAGCACGTTAAAAGACCATATACAGCTCAAGAAGTTGTTAAGTTAAGAGGTTCTCTACAACCTGAATGTACATTAGCTAGAAAAGGTGCAGAAAAGCTATGGAACTATCTTTTTTCTGAGAATTACATCAACTGTCTTGGTGCTTTGACAGGTGGCCAAGCTGTTCAGCAAGTTAAAGCTGGCGTTAAGGCAATATACCTATCAGGCTGGCAAGTTGCAGCAGACAACAACTCAGCCGGAACAATGTATCCTGATCAATCGCTTTACCCCGTGGATTCCGTGCCAAAAGTTATATCAAGAATAAATAATGCATTTCGAAGAGCAGACCAAATAGAGTGGATGAATACCAATGGAAAACCAAAAGTGGACTATTTTGCTCCCATTATTGCTGATGCGGAAGCCGGCTTTGGTGGAAACTTAAATGCATTTGAATTAATGAAAAAAATGATTGCGGCTGGTGCTGCAGGAGTGCATTTTGAAGATCAATTAGCAAGTGTCAAAAAATGCGGACATTTAGGTGGAAAAGTTTTAGTACCTACTCAAGAGGCTGTTCAAAAACTTATTGCGGCAAGACTGGCTGCAGATGTCTCTGGGACACCTACAATATTAGTAGCAAGGACAGACGCCGATGCTGCTGACTTAGTTACTTCAGATATCGATCCATTGGATAAGCCTTTTTTAACAGGTGAGAGAACTTCTGAAGGTTTCTTTAGGAGTAATGCTGGAATAGACCAAGCAATTGCTAGAGGCTTGGCTTATGCGCCCTACTCTGATCTTGTATGGTGTGAAACCTCAAAGCCTGATCTTGAACAAGCTAAAACTTTTGCTGAAGCGATCAAGAAAGACCACCCAGAAATAATGTTGGCTTATAACTGTTCTCCTTCCTTCAACTGGAAAAAGAATCTTGATGAACAGACCATTGCTAAATTCCAAAAAGAACTTGGAGCAATGGGTTATAAATTTCAATTCATTACACTAGCTGGAATACATTCTATGTGGCACAGTATGTTCAGTTTATCGAAAGAATATGTAGCAGATGGCATGTCAGCTTATGTAAAACTACAAGAACAAGAATTTGCTGATGCTGATAAAGGCTATACTTTTGTATCCCATCAGCAAGAAGTGGGAACTGGATATTTTGATGCTGTAAACAACTGTATTCAAGGTGAAGAGAGTTCAACTTCAGCACTTAAAGGTTCAACAGAAGAAGATCAATTTTAAAAAAATGATTCTCTGCACTTGCAGTTTTCCTAGGTTTAATTAAAGTAATTCTTTTAGGAGAATATATGTTGAATTTTAAAAATTTAGTTTTATCTTTCGTTTTCATGGGTGGTTTATTGTTTGCTTCTGATCACGGTGAAATGAAGGTAAAAAAAGATGGTTATAGTGTTGACTGGCAAATTAAAGCCTTTTCAACTGCAGCACCTGATTTCATTGCCGATTATGCAACTGTAATTGGTGTAGACGGTAGTGTATTAAAGGAAGGAACAAATGGCTGGAGATGTGAGTCTTTCATGCCAATGCCTGAAGGTGGTTTTCCAAGCGCTCACCACGCAGCACCTGCTTGTTCTGACAAGAATGCAGTAGCATGGGCAACAGCTTACAAGGCTAGCGAAGTACCAACACTTGAGGCTGATGGTTGGATCTGGATGTTACATGGTGATTTAGGAGTGGATAACTTTACTCTCGGAACAGATGGCCAGAAAGATGCTGGACATGAACATTACATTGAATCTGGACCACACATGATGTTAATGCCAAAAGATCCTTCTTCTTTAGATGGACTATCAACCGATTATACAACTGGTGCACCATATGTAATGTATAAAGGTACACCTTATGTGCATATGATGATTCCGCTCGAAAATTATTATGATTATCAGCCAGAATCAAATCCAAAAAATAAGTAATTTCAATTTTTTTTGCAAACAAAGCCGCTTTAAATAGCGGCTTTTTTTATGTATATTTTCGAAACAGTAATATGAAAAAATTTAATTCCCTCATAATAATTTTTTTACTATCAGCTTGTGGTGGAGGTGCTGGATCAAGCAATGACTCGACACCTGAATCAATCCCAATTTCTATTAATGTAACCAATTTTTCTTCTAATTTAAGAAGCTATGAAGCGACTCAATTTACAGTATCAGCTAACTATAATTGTGGTTTTAATATATCTAGTGATGATATTTACTGGCTGACAACATCTGACAATAAATCGTTTAATTATCGTGCTCCTATAACACTTCTGGATCAAGAACAATTCAATCTTTCAGTTAATACTATACCGTCAGTCAATTGTCCCTCTGGCTCTCTTAATCTTACCCATAATGTCTCTAGAGATGAGGCTTCTTTAAAGTATCTGCCCTTACCTGAGCCCCATAACTACGCTGAATTGAAAACTGATTATTTTGCCTCACATGATTTAGGTTTTGGAGGTATCAGCATCACTGATCGATATTCGGCAACAATATGCTATCCAACACCTGAGGATTGTGAAACTTACGAAAATGAACTATTCGGGCAAGATGCACACAATATGGCAACTGGTGATTTCAATGGAGATGGCTTTGAAGATATGGTTATTGCTTGGGCAATTTTTCCTCATACGATTGAAATTGATCAAAAAGTAAATGCACCTATAAATATTTATTTTAATGATGGTCAAGGTAATTTATTTGAGGACTTAACAGCCTATGAAAATGACACTGCACCAACCCACCCATTTGCATATAGGCTTGTTGTTGCTGATTTTAATAAAGATGGAATTGACGATGTTTTTGCAGGATCTATGGGATTAGCTTACAGAGACCCTGACTATGCTAATAACTTTATTCTACCTTATCCAGATCTTCTCCTTTTAAGTGATTCATCAGGAAAAATGATTAATGCTTCAGCTAATATTGATGATCAAAATAATGGTGAAGGTAAAGAGTGTGGGTTCAGTCATGATGCCAGCGGCGGCGATTTTGATAATGATGGTGACATAGACATTTTTGCTTGTAATATTCTTCTAGTAAATGATGGCTTAGCAAATTTTACTTTTCATGAAACGCTCGGTCGAAACTTACAATTTTCTTATGGCAACCCAATGAGCAGCCTTATGGTTGACCTAAATAATGACGAGTATGATGACTTAGTTTTTTGGAATTTTGATAATAGACAAGAAGGATTCAATGAAGAGGGTTTTGTCATGCTAAGTAATGGTTCTTCAGATCTAGATAACTGGACTTTAATAGAGTTGCCAGAAGGTCCTTTTAACCGTAATCACAACAAATTTAATCATGCTGCGTGGGGCGACCTTAATAACGATGGGTACAACGATATAGTTGTCGCAATTACAAGAGATTTTCCTTACTACGAAGGCGCTTATATACAGATACTAATAGGAGATGGCACTGGAAATATGCAAGATGTAACTAGTTCAAGCTTTAGCAATCAACCCAGAGCAGCGACTCATCACGGCGAAGGAAATATTTATTTAAGAGATTTTGATAATGATGGCGATCTAGATATTTTTCATTCTACAAGAGATTTTTTCTCAGATTTACATGGCGCTCATATAGCTATAAATGACGGAAATGGAAATTTTAACTCCATAGTGAATAGTGCTTTACCTCAAAAACCAAGAGCTAATCAGTATGACAGCAATCAATATCTCTTCAAGGGCCTTCCAATAAACCTTGATAATGAGGGGTGTTTAGATTTAATTTCAACTACAGATAGTTGGATGGATGAAAATGTCACCAGAAATTACTTATTCAGCTTAGTAAATATTAGATGTGATTAAAAAATTATTCTTTAACCTTGCCGCAAACCTGACAAGCCTCACCTTTTGATAAGTAAATACCACCACAACTTGGACTTAAAGGTTTATTCTTTAAAATCAAGCCAATTGCCATACCAGAAATTGATAAGACGACTACTATAAATGCTAAAACAGCGTTAATCATAGAGATAGCATACCCCAATTAGATGACTGAATGGTAACTCCTTCATTTGTAATAAAAAATACTTCTAAATTATTTTTTTCTGCGATGTCTAATCCTTTATCCTTTCCAAGAACATATAATGCTGTTGCCCAAGCATCTGCTGACGCAGCATCACTTGTTGCCACTGTTACAGATATTAAATCTCTTGGACCTTTCCCCCATATGTGGTTTGGTTCGCGATATTCCCCTGAAGTTGCTATTGAAATACCTTCTGAGGGGACATTAAACGCGAGATAGGGACTTTTTTTGCTATTCGTTGGCCTTTCTATACCAAAAATCCATTTATCGCTAAATTTCGACCCTTTTGCTCGAATCTCTCCACCAATTTCAATGAAATAATTGTTTACGTCATTTTCCTCCAAAAGTTCAGCAATTTTATCGATTGCATACCCTTTTCCAATTGCAGAGAAATCAAAACCATTTGCATCATTTGGTGAAAAGGCACCCTCACTAAGATCGCTTATTTTATTAGATAAATTAAATAGATTTCTAAACTCGTCAGACCAAATTCTGTTTGGGTCCTCATTTATAAGTGAGATTTCAGATGTAGGTTTGTAAGTAGAGAAGACATAATCAATTCTATTTAACTCATCCATTATGTCAGTATTTAAAAAACTATAACTTTTATTTTCAGCTATTTTAATTGAGTAAGTAGTGCCATAAATTTCACCTCCAAAATTTTGCAATATTGGAGAAGAGCAACTAGTTAATATCAATAAGGTGATAAAACCTAATGTTCTAGCCACCAAAGTCATCAAGCATTATATTTTCTGGTTCGACACCAAGGTCTGTCAGCATCTTAATACAGCTGGAATTCATCATTGGGGGACCGCATAAGTAGTACTCACAGTCTTCAGGAGCATCATGTTTAGCGAGGTATTCATTCTCAGTAACCTGATGAATGAAACCTGTTAAGCCTTCCCAATTATCCTCAGGCAATGCATCAGATAATGCTATGTGGAAGGAGAAGTTTTCATGCTCTTCTGCAAGTTTCTCAAACTCTTCCTTGTAGAAAATCTCTTTCATGCTTCGCGCTCCATACCAATAGGAAATTTTTCGATTGGAATTTAATCTAATTAATTGATCAAAGATGTGTGATCTCATGGGGGCCATGCCTGCGCCACCACCAATAAAGACCATTTCATTTTCTGTTTCCCTTGCGAAGAATTCTCCAAAAGGACCAAATACTCTGACTTTATCACCCGGTTTTAGACTAAAGACATATGAAGACATCACACCAGGAGGAAAGTCTGTACCTGGAGGTGGTGAGGCCACTCTAATGTTAAATTTTAGCACTCCTTCTTCGAGTGGATAATTTGCCATGGAGTAGGCTCTTATTAGTGGTTCAGGATTAGTTGCAACATTATCCCAAATTTTGAATCTATCCCAGTCTTCATGATATTCCTCAGCAATGTCATAATCTTTATAATTTATTGCGTCAAATGCCGGCGCTTCAAGCTGTACATAACCACCTGCTTTAAATTTTACATTTTCACCTTCCGGCAATTTCAGGACTAATTCCTTAATAAAAGTGGCAACATTTTCATTCGAGACAACTTCACACTCCCATTCTTTTACACCAAATACCTCTTCGGGGATTTGGATTTTCATATCGCCTTTCACAGCAACTTGGCAAGATAGTCGCCAGTTTTCAGTTTGTTGCTTGTAATTAAAATGAGATTGTTCCGTAGAAAGTATAGAACCACCACCATCAGTAACTTGGCATTTACATTCGGCACAAGTGCCACCTCCTCCACAAGCAGAAGCAAGATAAATATTTTTCGATGCCAATGTGCTTAAAAGTTTGCCTCCCGATGGGACTTTAATAATTTTTTCAGGGTCACCATTTATTTCAATTGAGACTTCACCAGTTGAAACTAATTGCGATCTTGCAAACATCACAAAAGCAACTAGGAAAGCAACTATTAAAGTGAAAGACAAAATTCCTAAATAGATATCCATTAGAGCAGGATTCCTCCAAATGACATAAAACCAAAACTCATTAAACCAACTATTATAAAGGTTATACCTAGTCCTCTTAACCCCTCTGGTATATCACTATATTTTAACTTTTCTCTGATTCCTGCCAAGAGCACAATTGCTAAAGCCCATCCAAATCCTGCACCAAACCCATAAACTACACTTTCAGAAAAGTTATAGTTCTTTTCAATCATAAAAAGTGAAGCCCCTAAAATCGCACAGTTAACCGTGATCAATGGCAGAAATATACCTAATGCATTGTAAAGAGCAGGAACATATTTATCCAAAAACATCTCAAGAATTTGGACTGCTGCTGCTATTACACCAATGTATGTTATCAGGCCAACAAATTTTAAATTGGTATTTTCTAGCCCTGCCCATGATAATGCGCCCTCTTTTAAAACAAAGTTGTAAATTAGATTGTTTAGAGGAACAGTTATAGTCAATACAACAATTACTGCTATACCTAAGCCAAAAGCAGCCTTAACTTGTTTTGAAATGGCAAAGAAAGTACACATACCAAGAAAGAGTGATAATGCTATATTTTCAATGAATACTGTTCTTACAAATAAACTTAATAAATCAGCCACCTTGTACCTCTTTTTTTACCGTTAATGGTTTAAATGTATGGGCTTTGAGTGGATTTTCATCCTCTTCAACTTGGCTCTTACTGAAAGACCTAATTACCCAAATCATTATTCCAATAATGATAAATGAGCTAGGCGGCAGTAATAAAAAATTATTTACTTGATAGCTCTCTGGCATTACTTGTACACCAAAAAATGTACCATTGCCAAAAATTTCTCTCACGGTAGCAACAACCAGTAATACAAAGCTGTAACCCAAACCATTCCCAAAACCATCCAGCATGCTTTTAATTGGAGGGTTTTTCATGGCATATGCTTCAGCTCTACCCATGACAATACAGTTTGTAATGATAAGTCCAACAAAAACCGATAATTCTTTACTTGCCTCATAGGCATAAGCTTTAAGTAATTCGTCAACAATAATTACCAATGAAGAAATGATCGTCATTTGGACGATTATTCGAATGCTATCTGGTATGTAATGTCTTATTAAAGAAATAAAAAAATTTGAGAGCGTTATAACGGATGTTAATGCTATACACATTATTAAGGTCACGTCCATTTTTACAGTTACTGCTAAGGCAGAACATATTCCTAAAATTTGAAGCGCTATAGGATTGTTTTCTATGATGGGGGTGAATAAAAGTTTTCTTGTTTCTTTAGCAGGTATAGCCTTCATATCTTCTTTAGTTCCTCATTTAAATTCTTAATAATTGGACCATAGCCATTATCTCCAAGCCAATATTTGATCATATTTGATACACCATTAGTAGTTAAAGTGGCTCCAGATATTCCATCGATTTCATAGTCTGTCGAGGAAGCTCCTTTGGTTACATATAAAGCAACGCTTCCATTCTCGTTATAAATCCTTTTACCATACCAATCAGATTTCCAGTGTGGATTATCGACCTCTCCCCCTAATCCAGGTGTTTCTTTGTGGTCATAGTATTCAATACCACGCACGGTATTCAAGTCTGAATCAAGTGACAAATATCCATACAGAGTGCCCCATAAACCATAACCTCTTATGGGTAAAACTAATTTTTCTATCGCATTTTTTTCATCTACCCAGACATAGATTGTTCCAATGTTTTCTCTTCGTTTAAGCACGGCAATATCGTCTGCTTTTGGAATTACTGTTGATTCATCTAGGTTTGATGCTGCTTTAATATGATCATAAGCTGGATCAATTGTTACTAATTTGTCAGTTTCAAAATCAACAAAAACCGTTTTAATCCTCAAAAATTCTTCATCAACTTTATCTGTCTGAATGCCAGCTGCAGCAAGAATTTTAACTTTTTTCTCATTTTCTATATTCAGGTTTTGCTCTGGCCTTACGGACACAGCGGTAACTGACACAATAATTGCACAAGCAATACAAGCTACAAGTGGAATGATTAACTTATTCATGAATTATATCTCTCCATTCTTTTACTTGTATTGTATGAGGTCACACAATAATCAATTGCTGGAGCAAGTAAATTTGCAAAAAGTATTGCTAACATCATTCCTTCTGGAAAGGCAGGATTGATTACTCTAATAAGTACCACTAATATCCCTATCGAAAATCCATATATCCATCTGCCCATATTAGTATTCGCAGCAGATACAGGCTCCGTTGCCATATATACTAATCCAAAAGCAAAACTACCTATAGTAAGATGCCACCACCACGGAACTGTAAACATAGGGTTTGTTTCTGATCCAACAAGATTTAAAAAACTACTCATCAGAATCATGCCAATTAGGGTAGCTAATATGATTCTCCAGGAAGCTATTTTTGCATATACCATATAAGCACCGGCTAAAAGTATTAACAAGGTTGAGGTTTCACCAATGGATCCAGGCATTTGTCCTAAGAATGTTTGAGACCATGTAAAGTTTGCTTGCATGCCTGAAATGCCCTCTTGAGCCCCTATTCCTAGCGCAGTAGCTCCAGAGTAGCCGTCTATTGCTCCATTGTCAGCTAGTGATGAAACCCAGACCATATCACCGGATAGCTCGGTTGGGTAAGCAAAGTATATAAATGCTCTTCCAGTTAAAGCTGGATTAAGAAAGTTTTTTCCAGTTCCACCAAAGAATTCTTTACCAACAACTATTCCAAAAGCTATACCTGTTGCTGCTTGCCAAAGGGGAATATCAGGAGGACAGCTTAGTGAGAATAAAACAGTTGATACAAAAGCGCCTTCGTTTATTTCATGTCGTCTGATGGTTGCAAAAATCGCCTCACAAGCTATGCCTACAATGAAAACAGTTAAATAAATCGGCACAAAATATACTAGGCCAAACCAGATTCTATGAAGGTGATTTCCTGGATCTGTTCCTACTATTTGGATAAGGCCATTGTGCCAATCTCCCGTCGAACTAAACCCACCTCGTTGCATATAATCAAGGCCCCAGAAACCCATGTTGTACATGCCCCAAAACATCGCAGGAAATGTTGCAAGCCAAACAACAACCATTACTCTTTGAATGTCTAATTTATCTCTAATATGAGTTTTGCCAGTCGTGGCAACCTTTGATGAAAAAAAGAAGTTTTGTACTACTTCAAACAAGTAAAAATAACTATCGTCCTTTGAAGGCCTGTTTTTATCAAAGAATCTTTCTAAAAATTTCATGATGTTTCTTCTTTCCAGATCATTTCCATACAGTCATTAAATAGTGCCACATAGTCATATTTACTAGGGCAAACGTAAGAAAAAATGCCCATATCTTCTTCAGCAAGGTCAAAGATTCCCAACTCTCTTAAAGCTACTAAATCCCCAATAGCTAAAGATTTTAAAAATAACGTGGAATCTATATCAAATGGGTTAACTTCATCAAATACACCTATTGGTACAATCGCTCTGTAACCACCATTAATATTGGTATCAAAATTAAACTTTTCAGGTTTCAAAAAGCTTGATAAAAAAACATTAGAATTGCTGTGATTTTCTAACCCTGGCTTTAGCCAATTAAAAAAGGTTGCTTCTCTTTCATCTGATACAAGGGATATCTGATTTGAGTATCTTGTCAAATAATCTGAGTAACTGTCGCCGCTTCTGCCAAAAAGCAGACTACCTGACACTTTTCTTAAATTAGATGAAAGCATGCCAGCTGTAAGTTCTTCCATATTAGCCCCAAGGTTTGTTTTTACTACCTTTGGCTCATCGCATGCTGGACCACAAATACTAACATATTTATCAAAACAAAAATTTCCACTTTTTACAGAGCTTCCTATCCTCACAACATCTTGCCAATTCATGGTCCACGTTTTAGTGTTTTTTGTCAGAGGTTTAATTTTTTGAATGTGAATTGAACTATTTCCAGCGGGATATTTTCCTTCGACAACATATTGATTAACAGCTAAATTACCGACATAAATATTTGAATATGAACAAAGGTTGACTTCACATTCAAATGCATCAATTAAATATTTAATTCCTGCAAGAAAATTCTCATTTTCACCTTCTAAAATTTGATTAGGGCTAACTTCTAAACCATCAGCTTTACAGGCATTTATAAATAGAAAATCGGGCTTTGTATTTAGATATGGAACTCTATTGAAAGGCCTCTCTCTAAAACTGTCCCACAAGCTGGCATTTTTTAAATTTTCGATTTTATCGCTTGCTTGATCGAATGCTATCGAATCGTCATTAGTTTTTTTAATCACAATTGAAACTAATGCTCTTTTTTCACCTCGATTTATTTCGTGAATTTCTCCATTTATTGGAGAATTAATAGTGAATCCTGGATTAGTTTTATCTTCTAATAATGGAGCACCTTTGGAAACTAGATCTCCCTCTCGAACAAGAATTTTTGGTTTAAAACCGAAGTAATCATCCGCGAGAACTGCCGAAAATTTCGTGTAGGTTTTATCAAGATTATTATTTTTTACAGAGCCGTGAAGAGGCACATCCAGGCCCCCTTTCATTTTTATTTTTTTCATTTACTGTTTTGGGTATCTAATTAAATTAACACCAAGAACTTTTTTCAAAAGCCTTACAACTTGCTTGGAGTAACCATACTCGTTATCGTACCAGACGTAAATAGTTACACAGTTAAAATTGGTAATTGTTGCTTGTGCATCATAAACACAAGCAAATTCGTTACTGTAAAAATCAGAAGAAACACCATCGATATTATTAGAATAATCAATAATTGTTCTTAAATACGAATTGAAAGCAGCTTGTTTAAAAAGATTATTTAGCTCTTCAACTCCTACACTTTTTTTAAGGCTTAGATTCATAATTGCGAGACTCACATTTGGAGTAGGAACTCTAATAGCATTGGCTGTTAACTTGCCTTTCAGCTCTGGAATTATATCGGAAACAGCTTTGGCTGCTCCAGTATCAGTTATAACGAGGTTTAATGCTGCTCCCCTACCTCTTCTATCAGATTTATGGTAATTGTCGACTAGGTTTTGATCATTTGTATAGGCATGGATGGTTTCAATATGGCCATTTTGGATTTTAAAAGCATCGTCAATAAGTCTAAGTGGTGGAGTGATAGCATTAGTTGTACATGACGCTGCTGCAACTATATTTTCATCTCCTTTTAGCTTCTCATCGTTTATGCCATAAACAATGTTCTTAATTTTGCCTTGTCCTGGTGCTGTTAAAATAACTCTCTCGGCTGAAGGGTTTTTAATATGTTGATTTAGGCTCTCTTCGTCAGTCCAGGCTCCGGTATTGTCAACTATAGTGGCTTTTTTGATGCCATATTGTTTGTAATTAACTTTTCTAGGATCATTTGAATAAATAATAAATATTTCATTACCATTTACTATTAAAGAGTTGTTATTTTTATTGACCCTGATTGTGCCTGGAAATGTGCCATGCACGCTATCATTTCTAAGTAAACTTGCTCTTTTTATTAAATCATCTTCATGATCAGTATCTCTTACAACTACTGCTCTCAAACGCCACTTAGTTCCTGCTCCTGTATCAGAAACCAATATTCTAGCTAATAATCTACCGATTCTGCCAAAACCATATAAAACTACATCCTTAGGTCTTAGAGGGTAAGATCTCTTTGTCCTTTGTTGATCTTCTAGCATCCCCTTAACGTAATGCTCAGCATCTAAGTCTTTATTATCCAATAAATGCACAACTATCTCACCTATATCAATCTCACAAGGCATAAGTTTCATTTTTGAAATTTGTTCTATTATTGGATAAGTTTCAAGCTCGCTTAGCTCATTACCTTCCGCCTCTCTGACAAATCTATGAAGTTTCATAATTTCAATTGCAGAACAATTTACAAGCGGCCTACCATACATTAAAAGATGCACACCACTCCTAAAGAGTTTACCTATTATAGGTACCATTGATTCTGAAAGTGCTTCACGCCATTTCCAGTCACCAAAATAATCTTGGACCTTGGGTCTTCTCCGCTTATCAGGGTTGAATCTCTTGACCAATTTAACTGTCGATGTATTTATCTAGAAAGTAGTCTGAACTACCAAAAAGGTTTGTAATTACCAGGAGTCTTTTCAGATAATGGCCTACTGACATCTCCTCAGTAACGCCCATTCCACCGTGAAGTTGAACAGCTTCTTCTCCCACATATTTGCCTGCTTTAGCTACCTGATTCTTAAGACCATACACTAACTTTTTTCTCTCATTTTCATCATTTGTTGCTAAAACCTTCAATAAAAAGGACTTACTAAATTCCGTCTCCATAAACATGTCAACCATTCTATGTTGCAATGCTTGAAACTTCGAAAGAGACTGACCAAACTGTTCTCTCTGTTGAGTGTATTCAATAGTAAGTTTATAGCAAGTTTCCATTGCTCCAATGGCTTCAGAACTTACACAAACTATTCCCTCCAGAATAGCCTTATTTAAAATTTCCAGTGCATCAGATTTTGAGAACACTTCATTTGCTTTGCAATTTTCCATATGCAGATCACCTGATACAAAACCGTCATAAGTTTTATAAGAAGTAAGGTTTAAACCTTCAGCATCTTTTGGAACAAGTGCAAAAGCATGGCCTGAACCCAGTTTCCCAAAAACTAAGAAGAAATCTGCATTTGGGGCATTTAGAACTGTTGTTTTCAAGCCACTTACGCTACCATCTTCTAAGATTTCACAATCTACATTATCAAGGTTAAAACCTTTTTGTGGTTCATAATTTGCAAGAGACACTTGTTTTTCCCCAGTAATAATATGTTCAATAATTTGTGATTTATTTTCTGAATCACTTCTTTTAAGAACGCCTCCTGAGAGTACAACGTTTGCTAAATATGGTTCTACAACTATAGATTTACCGAACTCTTCGAACATCAGACTTAAATCTACATCTCCACCATCAAGACCGCCTAAATCCTCTGAAAAAGGGATAGCTAGCCAGCCTAGTTCTGCAAATAATTTCCAATGCTCAGGATTATAACCATGATCTGAATTAACACTTTTCATTCGTGTTTCGAAGTCATAATCTGAACCGCAGAATTTAGAGACACTGTCCCTTAAAAGGTTTTGCTCGTCAGTGTAACTTAAGTTCATTTGAACCTCTTATATACCCAGAACAGCTTTGGCAATGATATTTTTTTGAATTTCATTTGTACCACCATAAATTGTTACTTTTCTAAAATTAAGGTATTTTGGCGCAGAAATTTGATCAGATTTCGTCGCAGCAACTTCAACATCGGAGAATCCATAAGGGCCACCGTATGGCATGCCTTCATGGCCAGCCATCTCAACAGCAAGAGTTGTAATTCTTTGTTGTAACTCAGTACCTTTAATCTTCAACAGTGAAGATTCAGCTCCTGGGCTCTTACCTTCTCTCATGGCTGCTAAACCTCTCAATTCCGTCATTTCTAGCGCGTCAAGGTCTAATTCGAATTGTGCAACTTTAGATTGAAAATTCTTGTCTTCGGATAAAGGTTTATCAGTATGATAAGTATTTTTAGCCTTAATTTTTAAACTATTAAGCACTCTTCTCATGTTTGGTGCACCTGCAATTGAGCTTCTTTCATGGAAAAGAAGAAATTTGGCGTAAGTCCAGCCTTGGCCTTCCTCGCCAACAACATTTTCTGCAGGCACCCTGACGTTGTCAAACCAAATTTCATTAACTTCATGATCACCATCTATGGTGATAATAGGTTTAACTTCGATGCCTGGTGTTTTCATATCAACAAGAATAAAAGTAATGCCTTCTTGTTTCTTGCCAGAATCATTTGTTCTTACTAAAACAAAAATCCAATCTGCATGTTGTCCTAAAGTCGTCCATGTTTTTTGACCATTCAGAACATACTCATCACCTTCTTTGACAGCTTTGCATTTCAAAGAAGCAAGATCAGAACCTGAGCCTGGTTCTGAATAACCTTGGCACCACCAGTCATCAAAATTTAAAATTCTAGGAAGGAATTTCTTTTTTTGTTCTTCTGAACCAAAAGTCCATATTACAGGCGCAACCATTTGCAAACCAAAAGGTACAAATGTTGGACATCCTGCGAGAGCTAGCTCTCTGAGGTATAAATAAACTTTTGTAGCATCCCATCCGGTGCCACCATGTTCTACAGGCCAAGAGTGCCCCATCCAGCCTTTCTTAGCAACTGCTTTATGCCATTCAACAATCTCTTCTCTGGAGAGCTCATCCCCATTATTCATTTTTTCCTTGATATGTTTTGGATATTCTTTATCCAAGAACTCTCTTACTTCATCGCGAAATTCTAAGTCTTCTTTCGAAAAATTTAGATCCATAATTTACCCTCTT
>MDTB01104129.1_pt1 | contig 22750 bp, 20 predicted proteins | sample 811161 | NCBI WGS metagenome assembly MDTB01 (sample SAMN05326650, study PRJNA326480) | marine metagenome | isolation source: seawater | place: Mediterranean Sea | collected 2009 | reverse complement strand
TTTTTGGAAAATGGTCAGGAACTGAAATTAAAATAGATGGTAAAGAATATAGCATAATGAAAGAATCAGACATTATGGGTATTTCTGGTAAATAATTAAATAAAGGAGAAAAAAAATGGCAAAAATCGTAAAATTTGACTCAGATGCAAGAGCTTCAATGATTAAAGGTGTTAATATTTTAGCTGACACAGTTAAGGTTACTCTTGGACCGAAAGGTAGAAATGTTGTTATTGATAAATCTTATGGTGCACCCAGAATAACTAAAGATGGGGTCACTGTTGCTAAAGAAATAGATCTTGAAGATAAATTTGAAAATATGGGTGCTCAGATGGTTAAAGAGGTTGCCAGCAAAACAAATGAAGAAGCTGGAGATGGTACAACTACTGCTACAATTTTAGCTCAAGCAATAGTCAAAGAGGGTGTAAAATATGTAACTGCTGGAATGAACCCTATGGATGTTAAAAGAGGAATAGATTCTGCTGTAGAACATGTTAAGGCTAATTTAATCTCCTCTGCAAAAAAAGTTAAAGATAGTGACGAAATCGCTCAAGTTGGAACAATTTCGGCTAATGGCGACAAAGAGATTGGTAATATGATTGCTAAAGCTATGCAAAAAGTTGGCAATGAAGGAGTCATCACTGTTGAAGAAGCTAAGGGAATTGAAACAGAGCTAGATGTTGTTGAAGGTATGCAGTTTGATAGAGGTTATTTATCTCCTTACTTTATCACTAATGCTGACAAAATGACAACGGAGCTAGAGAATCCATTTATTTTATTACATGAAAAAAAATTAACAAACTTACAACCTATGGTTCCTTTATTAGAAGCTGTTGTTCAAGCTGGGAGACCACTAATGATTATTTCGGAAGATGTTGAGGGCGAGGCTCTTGCAACACTTGTAGTAAATAAACTTAGAGGTGGATTAAAAGTTGTTGCAGTCAAAGCACCTGGGTTTGGAGATAGAAGAAAATCAATGCTTGAAGATATTGCTATACTAACTGGTGGACAAGTTATTTCCGAAGATCTAGGCGTTAAGCTTGAAAATGTTAAGCTAACAGATCTTGGATCTTGCAAAAGAGTTAAAGTTGATAAAGATAATAGTACAATTATTAGTGGTGCAGGTAAAAAGTCTGATATTGAAGCTAGATGTAATCAAATTAAACAACAAGTTGGAGAAACAACTTCAGATTATGATAGAGAAAAACTTCAAGAAAGGCTTGCTAAACTGGCTGGAGGGGTTGCGGTAATTAAAGTAGGTGGAGCAACTGAAGTAGAAGTAAAAGAAAGAAAAGATAGAGTAGAGGATGCTCTTAACGCAACAAGAGCCGCTGTTGAAGAAGGAATAGTAGTTGGTGGTGGTTGTGCACTTTTATATGCTACTCATGACCTAGACAAACTTAAAGTTAAAGGTGATGATCAAAAAGCAGGAGTTACTCTAGTAGGAAAAGCCTTACAAGCTCCAATTAGACAAATAACATTAAATGCTGGAGTTGATGGCTCAGTAGTTGTTGGAAAATTATTAGAATCTGGTAAAAAATCACAAGGATATGATGCTCAAAACGAAGAATACTGTGATATGTTTGCTAAAGGAATAATAGATCCTGTTAAAGTTGTAAGAACAGCTCTACAAGACGCAGCTTCAATCTCTGGATTACTTGTCACTACTGAAGCAATGATAGCTGATAAACCCGAAGATAAAGATTCTGGAGGTGGTATGCCTGGTGGAATGCCTGGTGGAATGCCTGGTGGAATGGGTGGAATGGGTGGAATGGGAATGTAATCTCATCTTATCATTTGAGAATTTTAAAACCCCAACAGTAGTAATACTTTTGGGGTTTTTTTATTCACTAAATAAAGAATTAAGATCCCTAAACTCTCCTATCTTAAATATTATAGCATCTTCTTTTTTAAAACCGTATTTTTCAGCATTTTTTTTAAATCTAATAGGTGGCTCCATGATTGGCTCCAAAGATAAAACAAAAGTACCCCAATGCATTCCAATTACTTTTTTACTTCTTAAATCTTTTGCTACACTTAAAGCTTCTTCTGGGTTCGTATGATAAGCTGATTTATCTTTGTATGGCATTATAGGGTAAAAATTATATGCACCAATATTAATTAAAGTTAAATCTATTGGGCCAAATTTTTCTCCCAATACTTTATAGATATTTCCTACACCTGTATCACACGCAAAAATAATTTTTTTACTTTTATATTCAATTAAAAAATTTCCCCACAAAGTTTTATTTGTATCTGTCAAACTTCTTTTTGACCAGTGAACTGCCGGCAATAGAGTTACTTTTAAATCTTCATTAATAATTATTTCGTCATACCAATCCATTTCATTAACATCTTTATAGCCATTCCTAGTAAAATACTTTCCTAGATTTAGTGGAAGCATAACTTTTGCATCTTTGAATGGAAACCTTCTAATAGTCATCATATCTTGGTGATCATAATGATTATGAGTCAATAAAAATAAATCAGTTTTAGGAATCTCTTTTAATTTTAAAGCAGGTTCTGTAAATCTATCTGGTCCAAAAATTAAAGGACCTGCATTTTTTGAAAATACTGGGTCCGTTATAATTGTTGTTTGACCCAACTTAATCAAGTAAGTTGCATGACCAATCCAAGCAATATAATCTTTATTCTCATAAATTTTTAAATCAGATAAAACTTTTTCGTTATCTACAATATGTTCTTTCGGAACAGTCATATCTAATTTTTTTTTTTCTTCATTAAAAATTTTAAATGACCATTTAAAATTAGAATTTCGCTTAGGGGATCCCTCTGGATTTCTAAAAGTTCCATCTGGCAGATGATGATAAGGCTTATTTTCCATTATAATTGACTAAGAGTTATAAACTATAATTAAAATTTAAAAACTTATAATTTTGTGCATAAATTTTATTTTTAAATTATTATTTTGAATTTTTTTAATTTGTTTTATATTGAAATCTTATATAAATAGCATTATGTCAAAAAGATATAGCGGTAAATCATTTAAAGATTCTAGTCTTATGAAAAAACCTAAATTATCATTTAAAGAGAAAAGAAGAGAAAAAAGGAAAAAACTTAAAAAAAGCTAGTTATATCTAGTTCTTCTGTGTTTTTTAAACTTAAAAGACTTAGGTCTACTTCTGTTTTTAAACTTCTTTTTTTTTTTAAATCTAAATTTTTTCCCTTTATATTTTTGTGATATATCATCTGTTAACTCTCTATTAAAATATTTTGGGTTGTTTGTAAAAATCTTTACTTCAGATTTTTTTTGTTTGAAGGAAGTTTTTTTTCCTTTAAACTTCGATCTTTGTTTATCCTTGAATCTAGGAGGTTTTTCATAATTTTGCTGTTTTTTTTGACGATCAAATTTTGATTTTTTAAAAAATGTTTTTTTTTGTTTAGATTTTCTTTTTTTATAGAATGGGATGATTTTATTTTTACTTTTTTTTAAAAAACCAAGTGAAGCTATATAATTTGGATTTATCAATTTATTAATTGAATTCCACATTAATCTATCATTGGGAGTCAAAAAAGTTAATGCAGACCCTTCACTTCCAGCTCTAGCTGTTCTACCGATTCTATGAACATAGTCTTCAGGTACTTGAGGTAAATCATAGTTTATAACATGCTGTATTAGTGGTATGTCAAGTCCTCTTGCGGCAACATCAGTTGCTATTAAAATTCTTTTAACACCTTTTCTAAATGCATTTATTACACGATCCCTTTTACTTTGACGTAAATCACCATGAATGGCTTCTGCAGAATGACCTTCTTCTTTTAGCCTTTTAACCATTTTATCTGCTCCTCTTTTAGTTTTAACAAAAACTAAAATAGAACCTTTTCTTGATAACAATTGATCAATTAATTCATCATACTTATTTTCATTATAAACTTTTAATGTTTCTTGTTTAATTTTTGCTATTGGAGTTGTCGTTGATCCTATAGAAATTCTTTTAGGATTTCTAAGATAACGTTCTGAAATTCTAAGAATGTTATTTGGTAATGTTGCAGAAAATAATAAAGTTTGATGATTTTTAGGTACAAATTTTAATATCATTTCTATTTGCGGAGTAAAACCCATATCTAACATTCGATCTGTTTCATCTAATACTAAATACTTAGTGGCTGATAGGTTTAAACTTCTTCTTTTTAAATGGTCATTTATTCTACCAGGAGTTCCAACAATTATTCTATATTTATTACCTAGCTGCCTAAGCTGTTTTTGCATTGACTCCCCCCCAATAAGAAGTGCTGTTTTAATGTTTATCTTTTCACTAATAAGGCTTTTAATTGCACTCATAACCTGAGATGCCAATTCTCTGGTTGGGCACATCACTAACGCGAGTGCATTTTTATCTAAAATTAACTTATTTACTAGTGGAATACTGAATGCTAAAGTTTTACCAGTTCCAGTTTGAGCTGTACCTAAAATATCTTTTTCTTCTAAAGCTGCAGGAATTGCCATGCTTTGAATTGGGGTTGGGGTCCTAAACTCCATTTTTTTAAGCGAAAGCTTTAAAGACTCTTCTATTTTTAATAAATCAAAATTTTCCATTACATTGTTTAGATTTTTTAAATTTTTAGGAAATATGCTCTTAATCCTTTAATACGTCTAATTATATAGCGATATCTATATGTTTTTTTGACAATCACAAGTAATGAATCTTTTTTAGAGGCCAATTTAACAAATAAATAATAGATTTTTTTAAGTTTTCAAATGACTCAATTAATGTATAAGAGCCTCAAATTATGAGCAACAATATTCGAAACATCACAATTATAGCACACGTAGATCATGGAAAAACAACCATGATTGATAATCTTATGAAACAAAGTGGTTCATTTAGAGAGAATGAAGTTGTAGATGAAAGATTAATGGACTCAGGTGAATTGGAGAAAGAAAGAGGAATTACAATTTTGGCTAAACCTGCTTCGATTAATTGGAAAAATTCAAGGATTAATATTATAGACACACCAGGTCATAGAGATTTTGCTGCAGAGGTTGAGCGTGTTTTAAGTATGGCAGACGGAGCTTTATTACTTATTGATTCTGCTGAGGGTGTAATGCCACAAACAAAATTTGTATTAGCAAAAGCACTCAAGCAAGGGCTCAAGCCAATTGTAGTAATAAACAAATTAGATAAAACTGACCAAAGAGCTAATGAAGTTTTGGATGAGACTTTTGATTTATTTGTAAGTTTAGATGCAAATGAGGAACAATTGGATTTCCCAGTATTATATGCAAGTGGAAGATCTGGATGGGCTAGTAAAGAAGTTGATGGGCCAAGAGAAAATCTTCATCCTTTGTTAGATTTAATCATGACACATGTTAACCCAGCAGAACTTGATAAAACAAAACCTTTTGCTATGTTATCTACATTATTATATGCAGACAGTTTTTTAGGAAGAAGTTTGGTAGGAAGGATATCTCAAGGAACAGCAAAAGCTAATCAATCTATTAAAGCGATAAACCTCAAAGGTGAAAAAGTTGATGAAGGAAAATTAACTAAGATTTTTAGATATGATGGAACTAAAAAAGTGCCGATTGAAGTTGGTGAAGCTGGGGATATTGTTGTAATAGCTGGACTAGAAAAAGCTAATGTAGCAGATACTATTTGTGATCCAGAAGTAAATAATCCTATTTCAGCAACACCAATAGACCCACCTACTATGTCTATTACAATAAGTGTTAATAGTTCCCCTCTAGCAGGAACAGAAGGTAAAAAACTAACAAGTACTCAAATAAGAGATAGACTTATTATGGAGGCCCAAAATAATGTTGGGATTACTTTTTTTCAAAATAATAATGCAGACTCTTTTGTGATTAGTGGTAGAGGAGAATTAATGCTCGAAATCTTATTAACACAAATGAGACGTGAAGGATTTGAAATGACAGTCAGTCCCCCAAAAGTTTTATATAAAAATGATAATAACGGAGATAAACTAGAACCTATTGAAGAAATTACTGTTGACCTAGATGAAGAATACTCATCTAAAATTATTGATTCTATGAATAGAAGAAAAGGAAGATTAATTGATCTTAAAGATACCGGAAAAGATAAAAAAAGATTAATTTTTCATGCACCTACAAGAGGTTTGATGGGATATACAAGTAGATTTCTTACTTTAACAAAAGGTACTGGTGTAATTAATAGATTATTTCACGGCTATGGAAAATTTGAAGGTGAAATGGATGGAAGAAAAAATGGTGCGCTAATTTCTATGGCTACTGGAAAAGCTGTAGCATTTGCAATTTTCAACTTACAGGCTAGAGGAGAAATGTTTGTTACTCATAATGATCCTGTTTATGAAGGAATGATTGTTGGATTAACGCCAAAGCCTGGTGATATGATTATTAATGTAATGAAGGGTAAGCAATTAACCAATATGAGAACTCAAGGCACTGATGAGAACGTAGTGCTTACACCAGTGCGTAAGATGTCAATAGCTGAACAGCTAAGTATTTTGAACACAGATGAGGCTCTAGAAATTACCCCTAAATCTCTTAGATTAAGAAAGGCTATTCTTAATCCTCATGAAAGAAAAAAAAATGAAAAGTCTGGAGCACAATTTTAACTAAAAGTTTTTCCAACAAAAAATAAACCTAAAGCAACAGCAGGTCCAATTCCAAAGGCAAATAATAAGGTTCCCACTCCTACAGTGCCACCTAAATACCATCCAATAGAAACAACTGAAATTTCAAGAAAAGCCCTAACAGAAGCGATTGGTAGGTTTGTTTTTTTTTGTAAACCTATCATTAAACCATCTCTTGGTCCGGACCCTAAATTAGAAACTAAATATATCCCTCCACCCAATCCAACAATTATCACAGACACTATTGCTAAAATTAATTGTGATATATAACTCTCTGGTGTAGGTACAAACCTAATACAAATATCTATCATTAGAGCAATTATCAAAGCATTAAGAATTGTTCCTATTCCAGGTTTTTGATTTAATGGTATCCAAAGAAACAAAACCCCAATACTGATAAATAAAGTTATTGTTCCGATCGAAAGATCCACATTCAATGAAATACCTTGAGCCAGTACACTCCATGGAGAAGCTCCAGAAGCTGAAACTATTAATAGTCCTTCACCTAAACCAAATAAAGATAAGCCAAAGCATAAAAAGAAGAATGTCGAAATTTTGGGTTTTAAATTTAAAGGTTTATTGGAACTCCATGAAACTTTGGGAACATTTTTTATAGACAAAAACATATAATACCTCATTATACTCTTTCGCAAAAAAAGAAAGTTTATTATTCATTAAAAATGAAAAAATTTTTTATAAATATTATTATATTTTTTTTTTATTTCTAATAATTTAAATGCTCAAATTTCACACTATCAAAATTTCAAAAAAATTGAAATGGAGATTTTTCGAAATAATGAATTAATAGGTTATAATTATTATTTTTTTAAAACAGAAAAAAACCAAACGAAAGTAACTAACCAAATTAAAATTACTTTAAAATTGTTGGGTGCTACAATATTTAATGTTGAGGGGTTTGGGGAAGAAAAATATGATAAAGGTAAACTAATATCTTTCAATTCAAACACTAAACAAAATAAAAAAGAAAAATTTGTAAAACTTAAATTAAATAAAGAAATCAATAAATTTATAATTAAAGGATCTTCATATTCAGGAGAAGCAAGTACAAAAAATATAATTGGAAATTGGTGGAATCACAAAATACTACAAGCAGAAAGTCAAATTAGTCCAGTATCGGGTAGTATAAAAAAACAAGTAGTAACATTCATTGGTAAGGAAAATATTGTATTATACGGAAAAAACTATCAAGCAAAACACTTCACTCTTAAATCCAAAGATCCAAACCTTCCTAAAGAAAAAAAATTAAATTTTGATATATGGGTTGAAAAAAATACAGGTGTAATTCTTAAAGTAAAATATTCAAGAATGGGTGATTGGGAATATAGATTAAAAAATTTTGAATAGTTTTATTTTCCAGCAACAACCATGCCTTCAATCAACATCGTTGGAGCATTAGTTGAATACTTAAATTCAAGATCATCAGCCAAAGTAATTTTTTTAAATATATCCTTAAAATTTCCTGCTATAGTAATTTCATTTACCGGATATTTGAATAAACCATTTTCAACCATAAATCCTGTGGCTCCAACAGAATAATCTCCTGTAACCAAATTGCTTCCGTGCCCAATTGTTTCCGTAATATACAAAGTTCTTTGATTTAAATTTAAAAGATCTTTACAGGAAATAGTTCCTTTTTCAAAAAATAGATTGCTAGTTCCGCCATTTCTACCATTTGATTTTAGTTTCAATTTTTTTCCATTATATGTATCTACTAAATAATGTTTTAAAACACCTTGGTCTACTAATTTTAATTCTTCTGTTTTAACTCCTTCTGAGTCAAAATATCTAGAACCTAATCCTTTAATTATATCAGGTTTATCAAAAATATTTATTGATCTTGAAAATATATCATCATTTATCTTGTCTTTTAAAAATGAAGCACCTCTTGCTATTGAAGAAGATGATATGGCACTTGCAAATGTACTTAAAATTCCTTTTGAAATTCTTTTATCAAAAATAATAGTGATTTTTTCGCTTTTAATTTTTTTTGGGTTTAATTTTTGTATTGTTTTTTTTGCAGCCTCCTCGCCAATTTGACCAGGTTTTAACATATCTTTTAAATGACATGCGCTTGAAAATTCATAGTCTCTTTCCATATTGTTGTTAGCATCTTTTGCAACAGTAACACATGAAGCAGAAAAAGAAGAGGATTTATATCCATTTAAAAAACCATCACTATTAGCTAATATAAAATTTGATTTGCTTTCAGAAAAACCTGTTTCTGTATTAATAACTTCTTTTTTTTCGAATGCAGCTTCTTCGATCTCTTTTAAAAATCTTATTTTTTCATCATTTGCAATATGATGCTCATCGTATAGATTCAAATCTTTTATTTCGGTGGCCAATAGATCTTTATCTGGTAATGAATTAAACTCGTCCTCAGGTGTAATCTTTGTAGTTTCAATACATCTCTCAATTAAAGTTTTAATACTATCCTCATTAAGATTTGATGAAGAAATGCTAGATTTTCTTTTGCCTATATATGTAGTCAGGCTTATGCCTAAACTATCGGATCGGTCAGACTCATCTAATTTCTTATTCCTAAAATTAACTTGTTCAGAAATTGAATGAATTATAGATGCACTAGAACTCGTTGCACCTAATTTTTTTGCTAAGTCAATACAAAAAGATGCTTTTTTTTTTAAGTAATCTTGATCTTTAACCATAGACTTACAGCTGAGTTCCACCTACGGTCATTTTATTAATTAAAATTGAAGGTTGAGCTACCCCAACTGGCACTCCTTGTCCTGCTTTTCCACATGTTCCGATGCCAGGATCAAGCATCATATTATTTCCAACTAATGAAACTTCTTTTAAAATTGATGGACCATCACCAATTAAAGTTGCTCCTTTTATTGGTGATCCAATCTTGCCATTAATAATTTCATATGCCTCAGTACAATTAAAGACAAATTTTCCTGATGTTATATCAACCTGTCCGCCGCCAAAACTCACTGCAAATATTCCTTTATCAACTGATTTAATCATCTCTTCTTGGGAATATTTTCCATTTAACATCATAGTATTTCTCATCCTAGGTAAAACTATATGTTTATAATTTTCTCTTCTTCCACTCCCTGTAGATTTAGTATTCATTAACCTTGCATTTAATCGATCTTGCATAAAGTTTTTTAAAATACCATTTTCGATTAATACTGTTTTTTCTGTTGGTGTCCCTTCATCATCTATTGTTAAACTTCCTCTTCGATTACCGAGTGTTCCATCATCTACTATGGTTACATCTTCACTGGCCACCTTCTCTCCCATTAAATTATGGAAAGCGGAAGTTTTTTTTCTATTAAAATCTCCTTCCAAACCATGTCCTATAGCTTCATGAATCAATATAGCGGGCCATCCAGGACCTAAGACTACCTTCATTTCACCTGCAGGCGCTGGTTTACTTTCTAAATTAACAGATGCGATTCTATATGCTTCATCACATACTTTTTTCCAATTATCTTTTTTTAAATATTCATCATACGACTCCCTGCCACCAACTCCATAAACTCCAGTTTCTTTTCTACCATCTTTTTCCAACATCACAGATACATTAAATCTAATTAAAGGACGGTTATCTGATAGCACCTCACCACCAGATCTAATTATTTCAATAGCCTTATGCTCACCTGCAAAACTAGCAGTAACTTGATCTACAATTTTGCCTTTTGACCTCAGATAATTATTAACCTCTCTAAGAATTTCTAATTTTGAATTTAACGATTTTTCTTCAATCGGGTTGATATCTTTATAAAATTTTTTGTTAGTTTTGCTTATTGAATGATTGTAGTTTCCTTTTTTTGACTTTAAGGTTGCTCTCAAATTATCCGAAGATTGTTTAAGGGAATTTTTAGAAATTTCATTGGAATGGGAGTATGCAATAACTTCTCCAGTAACTGCTCTTAACCCATAACCAAGATCTGAAGAATAGTTTAAGCTCTTTATTTTATTATCATCTAAAATAATAGATTCACTTTTTGAATTTTCTAAATATAGTTCGCCATCGTCGCATTTATTTAAAGTATCTGAAACAATATTTTCAGCATCTTTTTTACTTAAATCTGTTTTATTGAAAAAGTCTGTCATACATATTGTTTATTGCTATTTATAAACTTTATCAATTGTTGTATTTGGCGCATATACAAGCTATTAAGTTTTTATTATTTTAAAACAAATTATTTATGAAAGTTTATTATAACGACTCATGTAGTATTTGTAGAGCTGAAATCAATCTATATAAGAAGCAAAATGTCAAAAAAATAGAGTGGATAGATATCACAAATAATAAAATTGCAGAAAAAGAGACCTTTAAAGATAGCAAAACTTTACTTAGACGACTTCACGTTAAAGATGGAGAAAAAGTATATGGTGGCGCTAAGGCCTTTTTGCTTGTTTGGAAAAATATACCCAAATATAAAATATTGTATAATATTTTTAGATTACCAATAATTTTTAATATATTCAAATTTGGCTATGAGATTATTGCATATTTTTTATATCTAAAAAATAAAAAGCAACTATAAAAAATTATATTGTGGGCAGTTTTTTTTTTAGAAATGTTTATTTCAAAATAGCTAAAGCTTTAATAATACTATCTGCAAAATTGTGTAGGGCTGATGGTCAAGTAAGTAAAATTGAATTAGTAGCTATTAAAGATATTTTAAAAATTCCAGAAAATGAAATAGATCAAGTAGGAAAAATTTTTAATGAAGCTAAAAAAGAAAGCAAAGGTTATGAGTCATATGCAGAACACATAGCAAAAATTTATAAAAATAATTTAAAAGTATTAGAAGAAATTATAGATGTACTTTTTTATATTGCAGAAGCAGATGGAAATGTTAGCCAATCAGAGCTAGAAATGATTGAAAATATTGCTCAAATATTTGGTTTAAATAAAACACAATTTAAATCAATTAAAGAATCTAGAAAAGGTTCAGACAAGTTAAATCCATATGTAGTTTTAGGTGTAAGACCTGAGGACAATTTATCATTTATAAGAAGTAGATATATTCAACTAAGTAAAGAGTATCATCCTGATTTACAAAAGAATAAAGAGTTTTCTGTACAGTCTGTAAAGACAAATAAGCATAAAATGAATGAAATTATTTCTGCTTGGGATCGTATTAAAAAGCTTAAATCTTAAAAAAAATAAAAATTAAATTAATCTAAAATTATTTCAATTAAACTAAATACAAAATAATTTGTTAAAATAAATGCTAAAATTAATATAAAATACATGATTGTGATAATGCTGTTTCTTTTTCTTCTTTGTATTACAAAAGGTTTATCGTCTAATTCTGATATATCACGAATACCTACAACAGGATAATCACAAGAATACTTCCAAATAGATTTTGGCATTCTTTTATCAGTCCCGTTATAATACTCTATCCAGGCAACAGTATATTTAAATAAAAAAAAACAAATGATTAATAGCAACACACTAGCAAACATTGGTTAGCTTATTAGAATTGTTCAGACTCGGTAGAACCTTCCATTGCTGTAGTTGAGCTTTGACCTGAACTGATTGTGTTAGAAACTGAGTCAAAATATGAAGTACCTACTTCTCTTTGGTGTTTAACGCTTGTGTAGCCATCTTTTTCTCTAGCAAATTCTTGTTGTTGGATCTTAGAATAAGCGCTCATACCTTTTGATTTGTATTGTTCTGCTAACTCAAAGATAGCAAGATTCTGTGTATGAAAACCTGCTAAAGTAATGAATTGAAATTTATAACCCATTTTACTAATATTTTCTTGAAAAGAAGCTATTTCTGAATCTGATAAATGTTTTTTCCAATTAAATGAAGGTGAACAATTGTACGCGAGCAACTTTCCTGGAAATTTATTATGAATTGCATCAGCAAATTTTTTAGCTTCTTCCAGATTAGGTTGCGCTGTTTCACACCAAATTAAATCTGAATATGGTGCATAAGCTAAACCTCTTGATATTGCTTGCTCAATCCCTTGTTTAACATAATAAAAACCTTCTGGTGATCTTTCTCCTGTTAAAAAAGGTTTATCATTTTCATCATGATCATTGGTAATTAATTTAGCTGCATTGGCATCTGTTCTTGCTAAAATTATTAAGGGGACGTCTGCAATGTCTGCAGCAAGTCTAGCAGCTTTTAAATTTTTGATCATTGTGGTCGTCGGTACTAAAACCTTTCCACCCATATGGCCACATTTTTTTTCACTAGCTAGTTGATCTTCAAAATGAACTCCTGCTGCACCAGCTTTAATAAATTTTTTTGCAAGCTCAAATACATTTAATGGACCGCCAAATCCGGCTTCTCCATCTGCAATAATAGGCAACATATAATCTACTCTATCTTTTATTTTCATATCGCCATCTTGAATTTCCATATGCTGAATCTGGTCGGCTCTTATCAATGCATTATTCATAGACTCAACTAACTTAGGAGCACTATCATATGGATATAATGACTGGTCTGGATACATCTCGCCAGCACTATTTGCGTCGGCAGCTACTTGCCATCCACTTAAATATATTGCTTTTAAGCCTGCTTTTGCATGTTGAACTGCATGATTGCCAGACAAAGAACCAAGAGTATTAACGTATTTTTCTGAATTCAACAGGTCCCATAATTTTTTAGATTGATGTTTACACATCGAATATTCTATTTTTATAGATCCTTTTAATCTTTCAACTTCCTCTGGAGTATAATCTCTTTTAATTCCAGCAAATCTTTTTAAGTCATATGATACTTTTTTAGCTTCTAAGCTCATTTATACACCTTGGGTTGTAAATTTAAGAAAAATGAATAGAAATTTTACTTGTCTTCACTATATTCGTTAGTGAATTCGTTCATTCCACTAGAGCCCCAATCACAATGGTCGTCTCTCAAGTAAATACCAGACTGGTTATACTGATTGTGATCCTCTTTAAGAGTGATTTGAGACTGATTTTCTTGGTTTTTATTGTTTTTGATGCTCATGTAAACTTTATAATTTACTAAATTTACAAAATCTACTAAATAATTAAAAAGTCTTGTAAAATAAAGAAATTTTATGTAAATTTTAATTTACAAAATTTACAAATCGAAAATATGAGTCAATTAGATTTAAAAATAGGCCCAAAAATAAAGGCTTTTAGAAGACAATTAGGATTGCAGGCCAATAAACTTTCTGAAGAAATTGGAATTTCGCCAAGTTATTTAAATTTAATTGAAAGTGGAAAGAGAAAGATAGATGGCGACCTCTTGCTTAAAGTTTGTGAAAAATTAAAAATTCAATTATCCGACTTAACAACAAAGTCCGATCTGAACTTAGCAAATAATATTTCAGAACTTTTAGATGATCAATTGTTTGAAGATTTAGATATTTTAGGCCCAGAGGTCCAAGACCTAGTTAACACTAATCCAAAAATTGCAAGAGCATTAATCAAGCTTGGAGATAATTTTAAACAAAAAGATCATGAAATGATTAATAAAGTAGAAAATTTATCAGGAAAAATTATTGATAAAAGAAAAGCTTCTTTTCCTGGTGAAGTTATTTCTGATTTTTTACAGGAAAATAAAAACTATTTTCCAAAACTTGAAGAATTTGCTAATGAGGCTTTTAATAAAGTTCAAAAGAATAATAGAACTCGATATATTGCGTTATGTGAGTATCTAAAATCAGAATATTCAATAACTGTTAAAGATGTAATTCCTGAAGAAGGAAAACCGTTCTCTAAAATATATAATAAAAAAAAAAAAGAACTTTTGTTAAGTGATTATAATTCATTAGAAACAAAAAAATTATATGCTGCTGCACAAATTGCTCAGGAAGGAGCTATTAATGAAATTGATGAATACCTTTCAAAATTTACATTTCCATCTAATGAATCAAAAAAATTAACACAAGTAGCTCTACTAAATTATTGTGGCGCAGCAATATTAATGCCTTACAAACTTTTTCATACAGAATGTAAAAAATTAAAATATGATTTAGAACTTTTGCAAAATACTTTTGCAACATCTTTTGAACAAGTAGCTCATAGAGTTACCAGTCTACAAGATCCTAAACTACCAGGAATTCCTTTTCATATGCTAAGAGTGGATATTGCTGGAAACATTTCTAAAAGATTCTCATTATCTGGCATAGAAATTCCACGATATGGAGGGGCATGTCCAAGATGGAATGTCTATTCAGCTTTCACAAGACCAGGAATAATTCAAGCAGCAGTTAGTAAAATGACTAATGGTGAAAAATACGTTTGTATTGCTAGGACTGTTGAAAAAGGAGTAGGAAGATTTGGCAAATCAAAAAGTATTCTTTCTATTGGACTTGGCTGTGAGGCAAAATATGCTAAAGAATTTATTTATACTGAAAATATTGACATATCAGATAAAAAAACTGAAATACCTATCGGTGTATCTTGTCGGACTTGTGATAGACTTGATTGCTCTCAAAGGGCATTTCCTCCTTTACATAAAAAATTTGATGTAGATATTAATAATAGAGGAGTATCAGTCTATATTAATGAATAAGAATAAATACTTAAATTATTAAGATTTTTTTGATCTAATTTTTGAAATTAACTGAGTTAATGAATCAACCATTAAATCTGAAGCTTTAAAAATTTCTGTCGACTTAAATTCATGAGACAAGTTTTTTTCTGGATTGGACTTGTCCTCAATTACAATTCCTTTATCAGGAGAATTATCTTTAATATATATTAAAATTAGCCAATCTTCATCGGGAGATTCATCCCATTTAATAAAAATTTCTCCTGTTTCAAATCTTCTATCAATACATCTAAATATAGACATATGTCTTGTTATATGTCTTTTATTTAGTTGAAAAACTAAACTACTGGCACTTCTATAGAAACTTTCAAGTGATAATTCAATTTTATGTCTTTCAATTGTATATTGTTTTTCTTTTTTAAGTAAAGTTTCTCTATCCTCATCACCTTGAATTTTTACTCCAAGCGCCTCAACCCTTTCTCTAATTTTTTGATCTCTAATTATCCTATATTTTTCTTTTAGCTTTTCTATTCTTTCCTGAAGGCCTGCGTAATCTTCTCGTTTTTCTTTAAGTGAAATTCTTTCTAATTTTTCAAGTTCTTTTACTTCTCTAATTCTAAATTTTTCAATTTGTTTTTCTAATTTTAATTGTTTTAAAAATTGTCTTTGTTTTTCTGCTTGTTCTTTTCTAACTATTGCTTGCTCTTGTCTCAAAAAAATTTTTATATCTTTAACTCTTTCTTTTTCTAACCTAATTTCATCTTTTAATGTTTTTTCCTTAAGTTTAATTCTTATTTCCTCCTCTTCTTCTTTTTGTTTTTTAATTAAATTTTTTTCATTTTCAATTCTTTGAAGTTCTTCAATCTTGATTCTTTTTTTTTCTTCTTTTTTAGTAATTTTGTATTCTTCTATTTTTTTTGCTACACTGTCAAAAAAACCTTGAACATATTTTTCTATACCAGAAAAAATGTTTAATTTTAAATTAAATTTTGGTTTTAACTTTTCTTGTGTTCTAATTATTTTGAGAATTAATCTTTCTTCAGATTTATTTTTTTTTTTAACTAGCTTTATTCTATAATTTTTTTTTTTTGTAAATTTTTTCTTTACCTTTCTTGCTTTATTGATTCTTTTTGTAATGATCTTAGAATTATTTTTTCTTCTCTTATTCTTTTTTGCCTTGTAAATTTTTTTATTAAATTTTTTCTTTCTAATATTTTTTGTTGATTTTTTTTTATTTTTTTTCATAACTGAATTAGTAAAGAATTTATCAATATATTAGTTATAAATATAGTCTCTTGTAGCTGGGGTGGACTTATAATCCTTAATTAATTGAAATTGATATACAACCTGATCACCCCATTTAAAAGCAACTTCACAGCCAGTTAAATAAAATTCCCACATTCTAAAAAATTTTTCATCAAACATTTCTACAATTTTACCCTTATTTTGAATGCATCTTTCTTTCCAATGCCTTAATGTATGAGAATAATGCATTTTTAATACTTCTATATCCGATACTATTAATCCTGCTTTTTCTATAGGCCCGGTCACTTCACTCAAGCTTGGTGTGTATCCCCCTGGAAAAATATATTTTGTTATCCATGGATGAGGATTTCTTGGTGGATTTACTGACCCAATCGTATGAATTAACGCTACTCCATCATTTGATAGGAGTTTTTCAACTTGTTTAAAGAATTTTTTATAAAATTTTCTACCTACGTGTTCAAACATTCCAACACTAACTACTCTATCAAATTTTTCATCTAATTCCCGATAATCCATTAGTTTGAAATTAACTTGATTTTCCAAATTAAGCTTCTTAGCCTTTTTTTTACAGTAATTTAATTGATTTTCAGATAAAGTTATTCCTGTGACCTCACATTGAGCACTTTTGGCTATATCTATAGCTAAAGAACCCCATCCACATCCAATATCTAAAACTTTTTGATTTCGTTTAATATTTAATTTTTTTATTATATGATTTATTTTATTATTCTGAGCTTCTTCAAGACTATCTTCTTCATTTTTAAAATATCCACAGGAATATTGTTTTTTAGGATCAAGAAATAAATTATATAGATCATCAGAAATATCATAATGATGGGCCACATTCATTTTTGATTTCTTGATAAAGTTAAAATTTGTCAAATATCTATATGATCCTCTTAACTGATTTAATAATTGACTAAATACATTTAATTCATTTCTGCCAATATTTTGAAGGGATAAATCTAAAAAATCTGTTAAGCTACCATTTTCTATTGTAACAGTTCCATTTGCATACGCTTCTCCGAAATATAAATCTGGATGAAATAATAATTTATAGTGAAGTTTTTTATCTAAAATTTTAACAGTAATTGGATTTTCTTTTCTCGGGTTTCCAATAATATATTTTTTTAAATTAGCATCTATCAAAATAATTCCACCTTTTTTAAATAGTTTGTTTAAGTAATTTGCTAATAACATTTTATGCAGCTTTTAAAGTTTTAATATTAAAATTTAATTTATCTAAATCATCTATCAATTTTTTTTTATCAGAATTATTTAAAATACTCAATGGCGGTAATAAATTTTTATAGATAATATCTTGTTCAGATAAGAATGAATGTAGCCCGGAAATTAAATTAAATTGTTCAAATATACTTCTTACTTTACATAATTTTTCATTATGCATTTGTTCTTTTTTTTGAAAAAAATCATCATAAACTTTTCTTGATAAAGCTGCCGTAACATTACATGTCGCCGTAATAATTCCATCGCATCCTATTTCTAACCCTTTTAATAATTTTGCCTCTGATCCAGGAAAAATTGAAAAATTTGGTATTTTTAATTTTTCATATAAATTGTAAGAACTGTCTTTTACTCCTATAATTTGTTTTGGAAATTTTTTTACTAATTCCTCAACACATGATATACTGAACTTATAACCACTAAGTTTTTCAAAATTATAAAGTATAATTCTACAATCTTTTACAGTCTCTATAATTCTTGAATAAAAATCTATAACTTCTTTGTCTCCATACTTATAATATGCTGGAGGCATAATTAAAAAATCATTAAATCCCAATGAAACAGCAACATTCATAAAATTTATTGTTTCGCTTAAAGAATTAAAGCCAGTGCCAATTAAATAATCTTTTTTAAATTTACTTGTTGAAAGCTGATTAAGTAAGTTTATTTTTTCACTAACTGAAATCAGTTGAGATTGACCAGTGCTTCCAAATATTGCCACTCCATGACACCCTTTCTCGATAAGCTTTTCTGCGTGTAAAATGGTTTTATCTATATTTAGGCTTAAATTATTGTTTAAAATTGACATTCCAGCCGCATAAATTCCTTTTATTTGAGTCATGATATTTTTTTTCTATAAAAGTATAATAAATGTTTTTAAAATGAAACTTAAAATCACCATATTAAAAGATAATATTAAAATATAGATTATGAAAACAGCGATTTTATTAAGTTATAAAGGCTTAGGGTCAAACTTACTTCACCTTTCTTATTGTCATGAAATTGCAAAAAAATTTGGTCCTGTTTCAATTATCACTCCTTGCAAAAAACTAGAACAAGCAATTTTGAAAGATCCATTAATTAAAGAAGTAATTCATTTAGAAAAATATCATAAAAAATTCTTTGATATTTTTAAGTTAAGTAGTTTTTTAAAAACATTTAATTTTAATAATATTTTTGTATTCTATCCTAGTCTCAGATATTTTTTTGCATGTAAGCTTTCGGGTATTAAGAATATATACTGCTACTCAATTTTTAAAAAAAAAAACCTTCATTTAGTTAATGCTGCTAAAAAATTTACTGAAAAAAATTTACAAATTAATAATTGTCCAACAGAAACAAATTTGTACATAGATCCTTTAGAAAGAGAAAAAATCATGAAAAAAATTAATATTAAAAAAAAAAATATTATTCTTGGTGTTGGTTCTTCAGGACCTACAACAAGATGGGGTGCAGAAAACTTTATTTTATTAATTAATGAATTAAATAAAAAAAATAATTGTTTTTTTCATCTTCTTTGTGGGCCTGATGAAAGTGAAATTGCAAAAACAATTGTAGAAAAAATAGGAAAAGAAAATTGTAATTCCTTAAGTAATGAGAAAATATCAGACATTGTTCCACTAATTTCAGTATGTGATATATATATTGGGAATGACTCTTTTGGACAGCACGTTGCTGCTCAAAGTCAATTACCAACTTTTATAATTATTCTTGATACTCCAAAAGCCTATAGTGATTATAGTAAAAACCAGTATAGGATTTTACCTAGAGGAATAAATGAAAATGAAATTACTCATGACTCGGCTCATCCAGCTAGTAGCATAAATGTAGATATGGTCTTAGATAAAATTAATAATTTTCTTTAATCAATCATTCTAAATTACTTAATACTATCTCTTTAGCTTCATTTACCAAAGCTGATAACCTTGCTGTTTCAGGTGAAACATCTGGATGAATTTTTTTTTGAATTTTTGTATATGCTTTCTTAACATCGCTTTTTGTAATTTTTTTTTTTCTATCTAAATTTAAAATTTTATATGCTTCTTCAATTGATAAATTAGAATGAGACTTTTGTCCCTTACTAAAAGAAAATCTTCCAGAACGCCTTAATGTTTGAATAAGTCTAAATAATGCAACGAGTTGAAATAATGACAATCCCTTTAATTTAACTAATGCTAAACTAATTAGAACTAATGGTAGTGAAATCAAAAATCTTCCACCTACTGCGAACAATAATGCCAAAATTATTGATATTATAAAAATAGAAATTCTAACAGTTCTTGTTAGTTTCTTTGAGGACGCATTACCAATATATCTTAATAATAAATAAATAATGGTAAAAATAACTAGTGAATAAACAATTATATTCATATATTTAATTTGTTCTCATGAAAATACCACAATTAGAAAAAAAACCCGAATTAAAATCTTGTCACAATGTGCATTGGGAAGACAATTATAGCTGGATACATCAATCAAATATTCTTGAGGTTTTAAGAGATAGTTCAAAATTAACTGTTCAAGTTAAAAATTATTTAGAAGAAGAAAATGCATATACTGAATATCATCTTAAAGACACCAAGGACATTCAAAAGGTGCTATTTAATGAAATAAAAGGAAGAATTAAATTAAATGATGAGTCTTTACCTTATAAGGATACTCATTATGAATATTGGACAAAAACAACAACAAAAGGAAACTACTCTATTAAATTAAGAAAAAAAATTGGGTCAAATCAAACTGAAGAAATATGGAATGGAGATAAAGAAAAAGAAAAATTAAATACTGAATATTTCGGTGTTGGAGATCTAGAAGTAAGTTTTAACGATAAATACTTAGGCTATTCTCTTGATTTAAGAGGCTCTGAATACTATTCAATTTATATTAGAGATATTTCTTCTAATAAATTAATAACTGAAAAAATAGAAAACACTTCTGGAGGTATAACTTTTAGTCTAGATGATAAATATATTTTTTATTCAAAACTTGATAAATTTCATAGACCACGAACGATTTATAGACATAGATTAGGAACTAATGTCAAAGATGATGAATTAATATTTGAAGAAGAAAGTGAAGCATTTACTGTGGGTATCGGTTTAAGTGCTGATGAAAAATATTTTTTTATTTCAACATCAGATCATAATACTTCTGAACAATATTATTTTGGTGTAGATGAAAAAAAACCAAAACCTAAATTAATTAAAAAAAGAAGTAGAGGGATTATTTACTCTATAAATTCTTGGAAAGGGTATTTTTATAATCATACTAATGAAAATGCGGAAGACTTCAAAATTGAAAGATGTGAAGATTTATTAAACCAAAATTGGGAGGAGTATATACCGGCAAAAAATGAAGTTTTAATTGGTGGACTAGTATTTATGAATGATTGGATAATAAGATCTGAAACTTCTAATGCGATAGGAAAATTATTTGTAAAGGATATTAAAAAAGATAAAGAAGAAGAATTAATTTTTACAGATGAAAAGGTTATAGTTCCAGGAATATCTGCAACTCAAAAAGATAAAAATACTGATTTAGTATATTTGTCTTTTTCATCCCCTAAAACCCCAGGAAGGGAATATCTATATAATTTAAAAACTAAAGATAAAAAATTATTAAAAGAGCAAGAAATTCCCTCGGGTCATAATCCTGATGACTACATTGTTGAAAGACTAGAATGCCCTTCTCATGATGGTAGAATGGTTCCTATAACTATAACAAGACATAAAAAAACTAGAATGGACGGGTCGGCCAATTTATTGCTTTATGGCTATGGTTCTTATGGCAATTCCATGTCCCCAACATTTTCTTCTACAAGATTAAGTTTGATCAATAGAGATATAATTTGGGTAACGTCTCATATAAGAGGCGGAATGGAAAGAGGAATGAAGTGGTGGAAAGAAGGAAAACTTTTAAACAAAAAAAATACCTTTGAAGATTATATAGCTTCAGCAAAATATTTAATTGAAAAAAAATATACTTCCAAAGGAAAAATAATTGGAATGGGAGGGTCAGCAGGAGGATTGCTGATGGGTGCTGTAGTTAATCAATCACCTGAATTATTTTTGGGAATGATAATGGCTGTACCTTTTGTAGATTCATTGACCACAAATTTAGATCATTCTTTACCATTAACTGTTGGAGAATTTGATGAATTTGGGAATGCTAAGGATAACAAAGAACACTTTAAATATATTTATTCCTATGCACCTTATAACAATATAAAAAAAATGGATTATCCTCATATGTTAATAACGACTAGTTTGAGTGATAATAGAGTTTTATTTGATGAGCCAGCAAAATTTACTGCAAAGTTAAGAGATTATAAAACTGATAATAATTTATTATTATTAAAAACAGAAATGAATGCTGGACATGGTGGAAAATCTGGAAGAGACGGGGCTATAGAGGAAATAGCTCTTGATTATTCATTTGCATTGAAAATAACAAAAAAAATTTAATAATTATTATTATATTTATTTAGAGGATAAAAATTTTTTAAAAGAAAAATAAGCTCTAATTATAGCAAAATACTGTATACTTTTTTCAAGTCTAAATATTAATAAATTTAATATAAATTTAAAAATATATTTATTAATTTTTTTTTTTTAGATCATTAAGTTTTTCATGATAATTTTTTATACTATAAAAATAATAAAGTTCATCATACGTAAAGTTGTAATATCTATTATACTTTCTCTTTAAAAAATTTTTAACTTTACTTTGGCCATGAGAATGTATTGCTTTTACATCAAAAACTTGAATTACTGACATCCTTTTTTTTTTAATTTTTTGACATAAATCAAAATCCAGAAAATAAACAAAAAAGTTTTCATCAAACATACCAATCCTAATTATATCTTCTTTTTTATATAAAATTGCTGAACCTAAAACCTTATCGACACAAACATCTCCATTTAAGGCTAAAACTTCATTTTTGTTTTCTAAATCAAAAAAGCTTGAAGCATTATAAGTTAAGTTATTATTTTTATCATAAAATGTGGGTGAAACTAAAAAGCAATTTTTATATTTTTTGTGAGACTCTAAAAGTTTTAATATACTATCACTATTAATAAAACAGTCTGCATTTATATTTAAAATATATGGAGTATCACATAACTTAATTGCTTGATTAAAGGCTTTCGAAACACCAAA
>MDTB01214929.1_pt1 | contig 22755 bp, 32 predicted proteins | sample 811161 | NCBI WGS metagenome assembly MDTB01 (sample SAMN05326650, study PRJNA326480) | marine metagenome | isolation source: seawater | place: Mediterranean Sea | collected 2009 | reverse complement strand
ATATTTACCGTTTTTATTGCTCATTGCTTTACTTTTCCCACCATCTTTCAAGACTTTGTTTAAAATTTATTTTCTTTTCTGCTGCAAAAGCAATATTTAAAAGTTTTTGCTCATCTAAAGGCTTTCCTATTAGTTGAAGACCAAGAGGATAATTATTGTTATCAGAGCCTGCAGGAATAGAAATAGCGGGTATGCCTGCTAGATTAACAGGAACAGTAAATATATCATTTAAATACATAGATATAGGGTCATTTTTCTTTTCACCAATTTTAAACGCAGAGTTTGGTGTAGAAGGAGTTAAAATAGCGTCAACTTTTTTGAATGCTTGATCAAAGTCATTTTTAATTAAATTTCTTACTTTTTGGGCTTTTAAATAATAAGCATCATAATAACCTGATGAAAGAACGTAAGTACCAATTAAAATTCTTCTTTTAACCTCATCTCCAAAACCTTCTGATCGAGTGTTTTCATACATCTCTACTAGATTATTTCCTTTGGTTGATCTAAAACCATATTTTACTCCATCATATCTGGCTAAATTTGAAGAGGCTTCTGCTGGAGCGACTATATAGTAAGTTGGTAAAGCATATTTTGTGTTAGGTAAAGCAATATCAATAATTTCAGCCCCAGAATCTTTTAATACCTTTTTTCCATTTTCCCAGAGTTTGTCTATCTCTTTTGGCATTCCGTCTACTCTGTATTCTTTAGGTATACCAATTTTTAACCCCTTAATTTTGTCAGATAAATTTTTTGAATAATTTTCTTTTTTCTTATTTATGGATGTAGAATCTTTTTTGTCAAAACCCGCCATTACTTCTAACATTAATGCACAATCTTCCACCGATTTTGTCATTGGTCCAGCTTGATCTAGAGAAGATGCGAAAGCAACAATCCCCCATCTAGAGCAAAGTCCATAAGTAGGTTTTAAACCAACTGTTCCAGTAAACGAAGCAGGTTGCCTAATGGAGCCCCCAGTATCAGTTCCAATTGTAGCTGGAGTAAGATCTGCAGCGAGGGCACTAGCTGATCCTCCTGATGAACCACCAGGTACAGTGTTTTCAGCTATTGGATTCATTACATTTCCAAAATAACTTGTTTCATTAGAAGATCCCATTGCGTACTCATCACAATTTAATTTTCCTAAAAGAAAAGCTCCTTCATTCCATAAATTATTTGTTATTGTGGACTCATAATTTGGCAGAAAATTTTCTAACATTTTACTACCTGCTGTAGTTTTAACTCCAGTTGTGCAGAAAAGGTCTTTAACAGCTATAGGAATACCTGGTAAAAGATTATTTAGATCAGGTTTTTTATCAAAATTTTTGGCTTTTATTAAAGCTGAATCACAGCATTTTGTTATAAAAGAATTTAATTTTTTATCATTTTCAATATTTTTAATAAAGGATCGAGTCAATTCTTCAGATTTAATTTCTTTTTTTTTAATTAAATTTGTTATCTCTGTTAAACTTTTTTTTGTTAATTCAGTCATTATTCAATAACTTTTGGCACAACAAAAAATTCATCATTTTTTTGAGGTGAATTTTTTAATATTTTTTTTCTAATTTTTCCATCGTTTACGATATCCTCTCTAGATCTTAAAGCTTCGTTTAAAATAGAAGATAGCGGCTCTGTTTTGTCAGTATTTATCTCATTTAATTGTTCTATAAATTTAAAAATTGAAGATAGGTCTTTGGCTAAACTATATGTTTTTTTAGAATCTAATGAGATCCTGGCTAATTTGCTAATATGTTTAATTTTGTCTTTATCTATGGACATTTGTGAAATATGTTAAGTATACAAGAAATTAATATCATAAAATATAAAATAAAAATGCTCGATATTAAAGATTTTAAGAAAAAATTGGATAAAAAATCAAGATTAATGGGTATAGACCCTGGAAAAAAACGAATAGGTATAGCAATATCAGACGAAAATAAAGTAGTTGCTACGCCATATAAAGTTTTATTGAAGGAAAACTACGAAATGTTTGTGATGGATATAAAGAAGATAATTAATGAAAATAGCATTAAAGGAGTAATTATAGGTAACCCCATAAATATGGATGGTACACCAAGCGAGTCGTCTCAATCAGCTAAGGATATGGCTATAAATTTATCAAAAAATATTTCTGAACCTATCACAATGTGGGACGAAAGATTATCTAGTGATGGTGCTTTTAATTTAACAAGGGATTTAAACACAAATACAAGTAAAAAGGTCCAAAAATTAGATGAAAATGCAGCTGCTTTTATTCTTCAAGGTGCGCTTGATTATTTAAAGAAATAACTTGATATCATAACTTAAAAGGCCTATAGAGTTGATTTTAATGGCAGTTATTAAAAAAACTTCAGCTATTAAAAATCAGCCAAAACATCTGTTGGGTATCCAAAATCTTTCAATTAAGGAAGTAAAAAACATTCTTAATGAGGCAAAAGCTTTTATTAAACTCAATAGAAGTAATTCTAAGAAACTAGACGTTCTTAGAGGAAAAACTCAAATTAATTTATTTTTTGAACCTTCTACTCGTACTCAAAGTTCTTTTGATCTTGCAGGAAAAAGATTGGGAGCAGATGTAATGACAATGAATGTTGTGAATTCCTCTCTTAAAAAAGGAGAAACATTAATTGATACTGCTATGACTTTAAATGCTATGCACCCAGATATTATTGTAATTAGACACCAAGACTCAGGAGCCCCAAATTTGCTATCACAAAAAGTTAATTGTGCAGTTATAAATGCGGGTGATGGTAGAAGAGAACACCCTACTCAAGCCCTTCTTGATGCGTTAACTATAATTGAAAGAAAAGGGAAAATTGAAGGTTTAAAAATTGGAATCTGTGGAGACATATTGCATTCAAGAGTTGCTAGATCAAATATATATTTAATGAATATGCTTGGTGCTGAAGTTAATGTAGTGGCTCCAGAAACTTTAATGCCAAAATCCATAGAGAAGCTCGGCGCTAAAGCTTTCACTGATATGAAAAAGGGTTTGGACTCTTGTGACATAGTTATGATGTTAAGATTGCAAAATGAAAGAATGCAAGGTTCTTTTTTACCGTCTAAGAGAGAATATTATGAATATTTTGGTTTAACTCCGGACAAATTAAAATATGCAAGTAAAGACGCTTTAGTTATGCATCCGGGTCCAATGAATAGAGGTGTAGAAATAGATACAAAACTTGCTGATAATATCAATGTTAGCTTGGTTAAAGAACAAGTTGAACTTGGTGTGGCAGTTAGAATGGCATGTTTAAAAATATATTGTAAAAAATAAATGAAACAAAAATACTTAATAAATGCGAAGATTATAGATCCTTCTCAGGACTTGGATATGCTGGGTGGTTTAATAATTGATGAAAAAGGAAAAATTAAAGCAATAGGTAAAGACGTAAATAAATCAAATATTCCAAGTAAAGCAGATGTTATAGACGTAAAAAAAAATATCTTAATTCCTGGATTAGTTGATATGAAAACGTTTGTCGGAGAACCAGGTTATGAATATAAAGAAAATTTTAGAACGCTAAGTCAAGCGGCTTTAGCCGGGGGTGTTACTTCTGTAATTTCTATGCCTAATACAAAACCAATTATCGATAATGTTTCAATGGTGGATTTTATAATTAGAAGAGGACGCGACAAAGCTAAAGTAAATATTTTTCCTTGTGCTAGTTTAACAAAAAATATGGATGGTAATTCTATGACTGAGTATGGGTTATTATCAGATAAAGGAATAATAGGATTTACAGATGTAACTAGAACAGTTCAAAATACAGAAGTAATGTCTAAAATAATGAATTATGCAGCTGATATCGGTGTTTTAATTATCCAACATTCAGAAGATTTTGAACTTGCAAAGAATGGGTTAATGCATGAAGGTGAAGTTTCGACAAGACTAGGTTTAAACGGGATACCTTCTATCGCAGAAAAAATTATCATTGAAAGAGATCTTGCTTTATTAGAAGAATACCCTTGTAGATATCATGTTAGCCAAATTTCATCAAGAAAATCAGTAGATGTCATAAAGAAAAACAAATCTAATGGAAAAAAATTTACAGTAGGTGTTTCTATAAATAATTTATCATTAAACGAAAATGATATTGGTGATTTCAAAACTTTCTTAAAAGTTTCGCCACCTTTAAGATCTGAAAAAGATAGAGTGTCATTAGTTAATGCAATAAAAGACGGTTTAATAGATGTAATTGTATCAGATCATAAACCGGAAGATGAGGAAGCTAAAAGGTTACCTTTTGCTCAAGCAGCCACCGGGGCCATAGGTGTTGAAACATTATTACCTTTGACTCTTGAGCTTTATCACAATGGTTCCTTAAAACTCAACAAGCTAATTGAAGTGTTAACGATTAATCCTGCAAATATCTTAAATATTAAAAAAGGTTCCCTTAGAAAAGGTTTTGATGCAGACATCTGTATCTTTGATCTGGAAAAACCCTGGGTAGTTAAGGCGAATGATCTAAAGTCAAAATCTAAAAATACGGCTATTGAAGGTAGAAAATTACAAGGAAAAGTTTTGATGACTTTTCTAAATGGTGAGTTAGTATTTAATCAAAAGTGAATTTAAATTTAATAACGATAATAATATATTCTTATATTCTAGGTTCTATACCTTTTGGACTTATTATAACTAAATTTTTTCTTAAAGAAGATATAAGGAAAGTTGGGTCTGGAAATATAGGAGCAACAAATGTTTTAAGAACAGGAAAAAAAAAATTAGCTGCATTAACTTTGTCCTTTGATATTTTAAAAGGGTTTTTAACTATTTATCTAACTAAAAATTTTTTACCAGAATTTCTATATATTTCTGGCTTGCTTTGTTTTCTTGGACATCTATTTCCAATTTGGCTAAAATTTAGAGGGGGAAAAGGTGTAGCTACATATTTGGGAATTGTTTCTGCTATTTCATTTAAATTAGCTATAGTTTTTGTAATCTCTTGGCTAATAATTTTGTATATAACTAAATATTCTTCTCTATCATCAATAGTCGGGTCTTTGAATGTTTTTTTGTTTGCGTTACTTTCTTCGTCGATTTCTTCTGATTTTTTCTATTTTACATTTTTTATGATTATAATATTCACTCATAAAGAAAATATTATGAGACTTAAAAACAAGACTGAAGATGAAATTAAGTTTTAATTTATTGCCTTTTTTACAAAAATAATACTATTATTTGACAAATATCATTATATTTGAAAGTAAACATATATAATGAATCTTGTAATAGTAGAAAGCCCGGCTAAAGCAAAAACAATAAACAAATATTTAGGCAAAGACTATATTGTTCTAGCTAGTTATGGTCATGTAAGGGACCTACCTTCTAAGAATGGTTCTGTCGATCCAGAAAATAATTTTAAAATGGAATGGGAGTTAGATAGCTTCTCAAAAAAATACGTAAAAGAAATAACTGATGCAGCTGCCGACTCAGAAAGAATTATTCTAGCTACTGACCCAGATAGAGAAGGAGAAGCAATAGCATGGCATGTTAAAGAAATTTTAGAAGGAAAAAAACTATTGAAGGGCAAAAAAGTAGAAAGAGTTGTATTTAATGAAATTACAAAAAAAGCAGTTACTAATGGAATAAATAATCCAAGAAAAATTGAGTCTTTGTTAGTCAATGCTTATATGGCAAGGAGAGCTTTGGACTATCTAGTTGGTTTTAATATTTCTCCAATCTTATGGACCAAACTTCCAGGCTCTAAATCTGCAGGGCGAGTTCAGTCCGTAGCTCTTAGGTTGACAACTGAAAGAGAGCATGAGATAGAGCTTTTTAAACCAGAGGAATTTTGGACCATCTCAGGAGATTTCTTAGATCACGAAAATAAATTTATAAACTCAAAACTATCAATTTATAATGGTAAAAAAATAGAAAAATTTTCATTTAAAAAAAAGACTGAAACCGAGAAAGTGCTAAAAGAAATAAAAAATCAATCTTATAACATAGCAGATGTATCTTCGAAAATTTATAGAAGAAATCCTTTGGCCCCATTTACTACATCTACACTGCAACAAACTTCATCAGGCAAGTTCGGATTCGGTGCTTCTAGAACTATGCAAATAGCTCAAAGACTTTATCAAGGAGTAGAAATAGAAGGAGAAACAGTTGGACTCATCACGTATATGAGAACTGACGGAACCCAGATTTCTAAGGAGGCTATTTTAGATTTTAGAAATTTTATAAATGATGAACACGGAAAAGAATATCTTCCAGAGTCTCCCAATTCTTATGCAGGAAAAAAGGCTAAAAATGCTCAAGAAGCTCACGAAGCTATAAGACCTACGGATATAAAAAGAAAACCCTCAGAAATAAAAAAATATTTAAGTACAGATCAGTCTAAACTTTATGAACTAATTTGGAACAGAGCATTATCATCTCAGATGAACCCAGCTGAATTTGATAGAAAAAGTATTATTATAGAATCAAATAATAAAAAAATTAATTTTAAAGCCAATGGATCTACAATTAAATTTGAGGGTTTTTTAAAAGTTTATAAATTTGATGAAAAAGATGAAGATTTAAAAAATATTTTACCAAAAGTTAAAATAGGTGATGAAATTAAAATTTGTGAAATAAAAGATGACCAACATTTTACTGATCCTCCACCACGATATTCTGAAGCAAGTCTAGTAAAAAAAATGGAGGAGTTGGGAATAGGGCGTCCATCAACGTACGCGAGTATCATATCTGTTTTATCAACTAGAAATTACGTTGAATTGCTAAATAAGAGATTTCACCCTACAGATAGAGGAAAGTTACTATCAGCATTTCTTGAAAAATTATTTACCAAATATGTAGATTATAATTTCACTGCTGAACTAGAAAATCAATTGGACGAAATTACTACGGGTAAAATAGAATGGGTAAATGTTTTAAATGGTTTTTGGAAGGACTTTTATTCAAATGTTGGCAAAGTAAAAGAAAAAAGAACTAGGGAGGTTTTAGATTTATTAAATGAAAGTTTGGGAGACCTCGTTTTTGAAAGAGACAATAATGATATTATCGATAGAAAATGTAAATTATGTGAAACAGGTCAATTAAGTCTTAAAAATAGTTTTAGAGGAGGTGCATTTATAGGATGCTCAAATTATCCGGAATGTAAATTTACCAGACCTTTGTCCAAATCCAAGGCATCTCAACAAGTCAATTTAGCCGAACCTAAATTGATAGGAAAGAATGAATTGGGAAAGGAAATATTTTTAAAAAACGGGAGATTTGGTCCCTATTTGCAATTTGAAATTGAACCAAAAGAATTGAAGCAAACTAAAACAAAAAAATCTAAAAAGAAAAAAGAAAATGAAAATTTAAAAAACGTATCAATACCAAAAGGACTTCCTATTGAAAATGTAGACTTAGAAAAAGCAAAATATTTATGTTCATTACCAAAAATTATTGGAAAACATCCCGATTTAAATGAGGATATAACAATTAATATAGGAAGATTTGGTCCTTACCTTAAATGCTCTAATAAATCAGCTAGAATTGAGAGTGTAGATGAATTTTTTACTATAGGACTTAATCGAGCAATTGCTCTTATATCAGAAGCCAAACCTGGAAGAATGTCTTCTTCAGAGATAAAAAATCTTGGTGAACATCCAGAAGATAAAAAAACTGTAAGAATAATGAAGGGACAATATGGACCTTATATTAAATATAAATCAATTAACGCAACTATACCTGAAGATAAAGATCCATCTGAAATTACAATGGAGGAAGCTTTAATTCTTATAGAAAAAAGAAAAGAATATGATAAAAGTAAAAAAAAAAGGAAGAAAAAATGAAAAAAATAATTTTTTTAATATTAATATTAATTATATCATCACCAGTTAAAGCTGAAACGAAACCTAAATGTGATACATTCGGTCAAAAATTAACAGCTAAATGTAACTTTTTAGGAAAAAGTATGAACAAGTTGAAAGGTTTTAGTGGAAAAAATAAAACGCTAGATGAAAGTTATAAAAATATAAAAACAACAGTTAAAGAAAAATTAAAAAAGAAATGAAGAAATAATGTCAATCGACAAAAGAATTGAAGAATTAAATATAAAGTTACCAGCTCCAAAAGATCCTGTTGGTTCTTATAAAGCCTCCAAAATTGTTGGAAAATTTGTTTATATATCCGGTCAAATTTCAATTGATGATAAAGGGGAACTAATAAAAGGAAAAGTTGGGAAAGATTTAAATATTGAACAGGGATACGAAGCTGCCAAAAGATGTGGTTTAGCCTTAATATCACAATTGAAAAAAGCTAATGGAAACGATCTGTCCCAAGTAAAATCATGTATTAAATTAACAGGTTATGTTAACTCAACGAATGATTTTACTGACCAGCCAAAAGTTATTAATGGAGCTTCTGAAATTATCACAAAAATTTTTGGCGACAAAGGTTTACATACTAGAGCAGCTATCAGTTGCAATAGCTTACCCTTGGGAGTGGCTGTAGAAGTTGATGCTATATTTGAAATATAAATTTTACCTACCAACCGAGTAATATTTTATATTTCTCTTTTTTAATTCGTCAGGATTATATAGATTCCTCATATCATAGATTTTAAAGTTATTTTTTTTAACTATTTTTTTAAAATCTATAGATTTAAATTCATCCCACTCAGTATTAATGATGATTAAATCAGATTCCAAACAAGCTTTAGCTAGAGACTTTTCGTATTTTAAATTTTTATTGTCTTTAAAAATATTTTTAGGGCCTGATGGATCGTAATATTTAACTATTCCACCTTTTTGTAACAAATAAGGTATTAAAACAAGACTTGATGAGTGCCTCATGTCATCTGTATTTGCTTTAAATGTTACTCCTAAGATAGTAATTCTTTTATTTTTAATTTTATTTTTCATTATTTTATTAATTCTTTTAGTTAGTAATAATTTTCTATTATTATTTGATTTAATTACTGATTTAACAATAGATAAATTGGTTTTATACTTATCTGCAATGGAAACTAAACCTTTTGTGTCTTTTGGAAAACATGAGCCTCCGTAAGCTGGACCCGCTCTAAGAAATCTACTTCCAATTCTTGCATCGGTACCCATACCGATAGAAATATCTTCTACATTTATATCAACAGCTTCACATAAATTCGCGATTTCATTTATAAATGTAATTTTTGTGGCTAAAAAAGCATTTGAAGCGTATTTAATTAATTCTGCACCTTTTCTAGTAGTAGAAAAAAATTTAGCACCTTTTTTAATGAGTGGATCATAAAGAATCCTCATTTTTTTAAAAATTTTTTTATTGTTTGATCCAATAATAATTCTGTCAGGATATTTGAAATCTCTTATAGCCTCACCTTCTCTTAAAAATTCAGGATTAGATATTACGTCAAATAAATTTTTTTTAACTTTTTTGCTTATTATTCTTTCAACTTCATCCCCTGTTGTTACAGGTACTGTAGATTTATTAATTATGATTTTATAACTTTTAATATATTTAGATATTGATTTAGCAACGTTGTATACTTGGGAAAGGTCAACTGAATTAGATTTTTTTTTATTTGGTGTGCCCACACAAATAAAAATTATTTGAGACTCTTTTACAGCTTTTTCTAAATCATCAGTAAATTTTAATCTTTTTGATTTATAGTTGTTTTTGATTAAATCATTCAGGCCAGGTTCATAAATCGGAGATATTGCTTTTTTTAATTTATTAATTTTGGTTATATCTTTATCTACACAATAAACTTTATTTCCTAGATCAGCAAAACAAGTGCCACTAACTAAACCAACATATCCTGTCCCTATCATACATATTTTCATAAATTTATTTTAATTTAGAAATTTCCAAATTTGATTTTATATAGCCTTCAAGGGTCCCCGAATCTAAATATTTTCCTCTAAAAATATTTCCATAAAACTTTTCACCTTTATTAATTAAACTTTTAATAGCGTCTGTAATATGAATTTCACCACCACGACCAGCTTTTTGATTTTTCAAAATATTCATTATTTTTTTTGGTAAAATGTATCTACCAATTATGGCATAATTAGATGGAGCGCCTTTAAGGGAGGGTTTTTCAATAACATCATTAATTTCAAAACTTGTTTTTCTTCTATTAATTACTGAAAGAATACCCCATCTTGAAACAGTTTTAGAATTAACTCTTTTTGTTGCGATCACGCATGCTTTTTTTGCTTTGTATATTTTAATCATTTCTTTAGAGCAATTTTTATTAATTATTAAATCATCTGGTAGTAGCATTAAAAAGTGATTTCCTTTGATGTGTTTTTTACATTTTAGTATTGCGTCACCCGTACCTTTTGGATTATTTTGATAAACAAATTTAATCATTTTTTTATATTTTTTTAATTTAAGATATTCTTTTTTTATTTTCTTATTTTTTTTTTTTAAAATAATTGATTTATATAATCTATCACTGTAGAAATAGTTTTTGATACTAGTTTTTTTTTTTTGATATTATAAAAATGATTTCTTTTATTCCTGCATCAACACATTCTTCTAGTATATATTCTATATTAGGTTTGCCATTTACAGGTAACAACTCTTTGGGTATTACGCTTGTCAAAGGAAGAAGTCTAGTTCCCATACCAGCTAGTGGAATAATTGCTTGCTTTATCATATCATTCTTTTACTTATTATCATTAGAACTTACAAATGAAAATATTTAAGCAAAGAATTCTTTTACAAAAGAAGATTATTCAAGAAAAGAGTCTTTCTTTTATTCCTACAATGGGTGGTCTCCACAAAGGTCATATTAGATTGATTAAAATAGCTAAAAATAGGTTTAAAAGTGTAATAGTTTCAATCTATATAAATCCAAAACAATTTGACTCAAAAAAAGATTTTAATAAATACCCTCGAAAACTAAATAAAGATATTAATTTGTTAAAAAAACTAAAAGTTAACTATCTATATATTCCTAATTATTCAGATATATATTCTTTTGAAACTAAAAATAAGATTCATCTTCATAAATTTTCTAAAAAATTGTGTGGTAAAAAAAGAAAAAATCATTTTAAAGGCGTTATAAATGTTGTTAATCGATTTTTAGAAATCATAAAACCCAAATATATTCTATTAGGAAAAAAAGACTTTCAACAACTTTTTTTGATTAAGAAACACATAGAAAAAAATAAAATTAATACAAAAATTATCAGTTGTAATACAGTTAGAGAAAAAAATGGAATAGCTTGTTCTTCTAGGAATTATAATTTAAGCAAAAATGAAATTTTAATTTTATCAAACGCTATATATTTTATTAAAAAAAATAAAAAATCTATGAACAAAAAAATAATTTTAAATAAATTAAGAAATTTAGGGATAAAAAAAGTTGATTATATTGATTTTCTAGAGACCAAGACATTAAAAACACCAAAAAGTAAAAAAACAAATTTTAATATTTTTGTTGCTTTTTATATTGGAAAGATTCGATTAATTGATAATTTTTAACTCAAAAAAAAGAAAGACCCAATTCCTAAAAAAGATAAAAATCCTATAACATCAGTTATTGTAGTAACAAATACACTTGATGCTAAGGCAGGGTCTACATTCATTTTTTTAAGAGAAACAGGAACTAATATTCCAAATAATCCAGCAACAATCATATTAAGAACCATTGATACAGCAATCAAAATAGATAAGTCTATCTCTTTAAACCAAAATTGAACTATAACTCCAGATATAAATGCAAAGATTACTCCGTTTAATATACCTATTACAAATTCTTTAGTGACAATTTTTAAAAAATTTCCTGAAGAAATTTCTTTTTTTGCTATTGCTCTAATAGTAACTGCTAGAGTTTGCATTCCAGCATTACCTCCCATAGACGCAACAATTGGCATCAAAACAGCTAAGGCAACAACTTTTTCAATATCTTCCTGAAAAAAACCTATTACTATTGAGGCTATAACAGCCGTTAATAAATTAAGTAAAAGCCAACTAAATCTTCTTTTAGTCTTTTTTAAAACCCCGTCAGTAATTTCCTCATCCCCTACCCCTGCTAATCTTAAAGCATCTTCTTCTGCCTCTTCTTGGACAACTGTAACAACATCATCTGCCGTGATCATTCCTATAAGTTTATTATCTTTATTAACTACACCAGCAGAGACAAGATTATAGTTTTCAAATGTATGACCGACTTCTTCTTTGTCCATATTTACTGAAATTAAAACAGGCACTTCTCTCATAATAGAATTCATTTTTGAATTTCTTGAAGTTCTCAAAACTCTTGATGATGGCACAGTTCCAACAGGTTTAAAATGTTTATCGACAATGAAAATTTCTAGAAATTCTTCAGGTAGCTCTTTGTTTTCTCTTAGATAATCTATTGTTTGTCCGACAGTCCAATCACTTGGTACAGCAGTAAATTCTCTTTGCATAATTCTCGCTGCTGAGTCTTCTGGATAACTAAGACCTTCTTCCAAAAGGAACCTGTCTTGCGGCGATAGTTTATCTAACACTTTTTTCTTTTTGCCTTCTTCTAAATTTTCTAAAATTCTCATTGCGTTATCGGACTCTAATTTGCGTAAAATTTTAGCTATAGATTCTGGAGATATAAGCAAAAGTACTTCGGATTGAACAGACTCATTAAGTTCAATAAAAATTTCTGGTTCTATATTGAACGCTTCTATTTCTATAAGTTTGTTTCTTTTATCAATATCTAAATTTTCTATTAAATTAGCCACATCAGCTGGATGTAAATCTGCTAAGGTTTGATTGATAAATGAAATATCTTTTAACTTTATTTTCTCACTGAAAAGATTGATAAAATCTTTGTTAAATTCTAGATTAACTTTTTGTTCACCAATTGATTTGACTAAACTCATAAATCACCAGATTATTTTAATTTTTGAGACTTTTAGTTTATCTAATGATAAAATTCAATTTAAAATGGACATAGAATTTAAAATTAGCAAAAAACCGGTAAATTATAAGAAAGCTCTCCAATTACTTGAGAAAAGAGTAAATATCGTAAAAAAAGGAGGTCGTGAATTAGTGTGGTTTTTAGAACACCCAACAACTTACACCGCTGGTATTAGATCAAAAAAAGAGGAAATTTTAGATAATTTAATCAATATAGTAAAAACAAACCGTGGAGGAAAAATCACTCTTCATAACCCTGGACAACAAATTGTTTATTTTGTAATTAATTTAAACAACAGGAAAAAAGATATAAGAAACTTAGTTAAACAAGTTGAAAACACAATCATAAAGTTTTTAGCAATTTATAAAATAAAATCGTATAACGACAAAAATAAAATAGGTGTATGGGTAAACCAAAAAAAAATAGCAGCAATTGGTATAAGAGTTTCTAGATGGGTAGCCTATCATGGCTTTTCAATAAATATTAGCAATAATCTAAATGATTACAAAAAAATTAAACCCTGTGGTTTGGATAATAAAAGAGTAACTTCATTAATAAATGAAAAAATAAAACCAAAAAAAATAAAAAAAAATTTAAAAAAGATTTTTTTCAAGCATCTTATAAAGATTTAAAGTCTGGTTTTAATAAATTTTTCAAATTCATTGCTATAATTTGCTTTAAAATTATATTTAATATCTTTTATAATAAATTTTATTTTATATGCATGTAGCATTATATTTTTTACTTTATATTTTTTTTTATTTTCAGATAATGAATATTTGTCATCTCCTACTATAGGATTTCCAATGTTAAATAGTTGTTTTCTTAATTGATGTTTTCTTCCAGTGATAGGTTTTAATTCTAGAAAAGAATAATTGTCATCACTTTTAATTATTTTTAAATAAGAAACAGCGTTTTGAATTATTTTTTTATTTTTTTCATAGGTAACTAGATTATCTTTTAATAATTTTATATCTTTTTTAACTTTGCCATATGTGAGAGCTAAATATGTTTTATGAATTTTTCTAATTCTAAAAAGTGAAGTAAAAAGTTGAGCGTATTCTCTATTTTTTGCTATTATCATCACACCTGATGTTTCTTTATCTAGTCTATGAACTATAAAAGGTTTTGCTCCTTCAAATAATTCTGTATCCTTTAATATATCGATAATATTTTTAAATGATTTTGTACCAGACTGAACTGGTATTCCACTAGGTTTATTGATTACAATAAAATTATTATTATTCTCAATTATAAAGTTTTCATATTTTTTTTTTTCTTTTTTTGAAGCTTTGTATTTCTGTGTTTTGCTTTGAATTCTATCTTTTAAATTCTCTATACCGTAAATTTCAATAACGTCATTATGTTGAACTCTATAAGATCTTTTAATTTTTTTTTGGTTAACTTTTACCTTTTTCTTTCGAATTAATTTTTCAATATATGATTGAGGAATATTATTTATATTGTGCTTAAACCATCTATCAAATCGTGAATTATGATAGTCTTTGTGGACTATAAACTTTTTGAACATTCAAGACTTAATTATATATTATTTGCTGGCAGTTTTTGGAAGTGTTTCTTTTTCTTTTTTTGTAGTCTCTGTTTTTTTAGGTTTGTCAATTTTTCTTGCATTAAGATCTCTGTCTACTAATTCAATTACAGCCATTGGAGAGTCGTCTCCAGTTCTAAATCCTGCTCTTAAAACTCTAGAATATCCACCTTTACGATTATTGTATCTTTGCGAAAAAATACTGAATACTTTTTTAACGGAGTCTTTATTCTGAAGTTTTGAAAAAAGTTTTTTTTTATTGCTAAGTTGATTTTTTTTACCAAGGGTAATTACTTTATCAATTTGGGGTTTTAACTCTTTAGCTTTAGGTAAGGTAGTAATAATTTGCTCATATTTGATGAGTGAATTTAGCATGTTTTTAAATAGTGCTTTTCTATGCTCTGAAGTTTTATTGAGTTTTCTATATCCTAGTCTATGTCTCATTAATAATTACTTTCCTCAAGTTTTCTTGACATTTCAGCAATGTTCTCCGGTGGCCAATTTGGAATTTCCATACCCAAATAAAGAGACATTGTATTTAAAACTTCTTTAATTTCATTTAGCGATTTTCTTCCAAAATTCGGTGTTCTTAACATCTCAGGTTCAGTTTTTTGAACTAAATCGCCAATATAGATAATATTGTCATTTTTTAAACAATTCATTGATCTCACTGAAAGTTCTAGTTCTTCAACTCTTTTTAATAAATTTCTATTAAATTCAGGTTCTGATGGTTTTGTTTCTTTTATAATTTCTTTTGGATCATCAAAATTAACAAACATTGCTAATTGATCTTGAAAAATTCTTGCGGAATAAGCAATGGCGTCTTCAGCATTTACTGTTCCATTTGTTTCAACAGTCATAAGTAACTTGTCATAATCTAAAGCGCTACCTTCTCTTGCGTTTTCAACTGAAAAAGAAACTTTTTTAACTGGGCTAAATAAAGAGTCGATAGCTATTAAACCTAAAGGGCTATCTTCCGATTTATTTTTTTTAGAAGAAACATAACCTTTTCCATTATTTACTATCAACTCCATGTGAAAATTAGTTTTTTCATCTAAGTTGCATATAGTTTGCTCTGGATTTAAAATTTCTATTTCAGGAACCAATGTCATATCTTTTGCTTTTACTTCTTTTGGTCCTTTTATGTCTAAAATAATTTTTTTTGGTCCTTTTGCTGTAGATTTAATAGCTAAATTTTTAACATTTAAAACAATGTCAGTCACATCTTCTCGAACTCCTTTGATAGAAGAAAATTCATGTAAAACTCCGTCAATTTGTATACCTGTAACAGCAGCGCCTTGTATTGAAGACAACAATATTCTTCTAAGAGAATTACCAATTGTTTGTCCAAATCCTTTTTCTAGAGGTTCGGCTACAACATTAGCAATCGTTTTGTCTTCATTGCTTGTGATGTCTAATTTTTCTGGTTTTATCAATGCTTTCCAATTTTTGTCGGTTATAGTTGAAGCTTCCATTTTTATACTCTCCTTTTTTTTGGTGGTCTTGCCCCATTATGTGGCATAGGTGTTGTGTCTTTTATTGATGTAATTTTAAAACCTTTAGACTGTAATGATCTTAATGCTGTTTCTCTTCCTGAACCTGGTCCTTTAACTTGAACGCTTAAAGATCTTAAGCCTTGTTCGTATGCTTTTTCACCGGCATCGTCAGCTGCAACTTGAGCGGCATAAGGTGTTGACTTTCTTGATCCTTTAAATCCTTTTGAGCCAGCAGACGACCATGATATGACATTTCCATTTTCGTCTGCAATTGAAATAATAGTGTTGTTAAATGTTGAGTACACGTAGGCTATACCAGATGTAATATTTTTCTTAACTTTTTTCTTATTCTTAAATTTAAGATCTTTAGATTTAGTCTCAATTTTTTTTTCACTAATTTCTTCTTTTTTTTTATTATTAATTTCTTTTTTTTTGTCCATTATCTATAAATTATTTTTTCATTGGTGTTAGTTTTTTTCCTGCTATTGCTATTGCTTTGCCTTTTCGAGTTCTTGCATTACAGTGAGTCCTTTGACCTCTAACAGGTAATTTTTTTTTGTGTCTGGATCCTCTATAGGTCGCTAAATCAACTAATCTTTTTATATTAACAGAAGTTTCTCTTCTGAGATCACCCTCAACTTTGTGATTTCCGTCTATGTATTCCCTGATTTTCAAAACTTGGTCTTCTGATAATTCGCTTACTCTTGTTTTATCTGAAATATTCAATTTTTTACATATAGCTTTTGATGAGTACAAACCAATACCATGGATATAGGTAAGTGCAATGCTAACAATCTTATTCTGTGGAATATTAATTCCTGCTATTCGAGCCATAGTTTAATGGGTTCAAGTTTTAAATTCGTATTTATATGGCGTTATCATTTAATGTCAAGCCTCTATAACTGCAATAATATCGCTAATTTCTTTATAAATTTGGTCAATTGAACTTTCGCCGTTTACTTCTTTGAGCAAATTCTTTTTTCTATAAAAATCTAAAACAGGTGAAGTCTCTTCAATATAGGTATTATATCTTTTAACAGCAACATCTACATTGTCATCACCCCTCTTGTTTAAAAATTCATCTTTACAACAAACTTTATCTTTAGGCGGAGGATTAAAAAATTTATTATAAATTTTACCACACTTTCCACATAAATATCTTCCGCTTATTCTCTTCTTTATAATTTCAAGATCTGTTTTCAAGTTAAGAGCTAGAGTTATTTTTTGATTGTATTTACTTAAAAGTTTATCAAATTCATTTGCTTGAATTAAATTTCTTGGATAACCATCAAATACGATTTTATTTTTATATTTTTCATTAGATAAAAAATTTTCAACTAAATTACTGACAATTTTATCTGATACAAGTTTACCAGAATTAATCTTATTATCTATTTCTAGTCCTAAATTAGTTTTTTTTGAAATTTCTTCTCTAAGCAAATTTCCAGTTGATACTTGAAATAGATTATATTTGTTTACTACAAAATCTGACTGAGTACCTTTTCCAGCTCCAGGTGGGCCAAAAATTATAATGTTCATTTTATTTTATCTGCCAAATTTAGATTTTTTTATTAATGACTCGTACTGAGCGCTCATTAATCTAGTTTGAACCTGCGTTACAGTATCCATAGCTACCACCACAACTATTAATATTGAAGTTCCACCTAGATAAAAAGGAATTGGATATTTAGAAATTAAAAATTCTGGCATTAAACATACAAATGTTAAATATATTGAACCAATTGTAGTAAGTCTCATTAAAATAGTTTCTATATAATCAGCTGTTCTATCGCCTGGTCTTATACCTGGAATATATCCTCCATATTTTCTTAAATTTTCAGCAGTTTCTTTTGGATTAAAAACGATGGAGGTATAAAAAAAAGAAAAAAAGATTATTCCAGAAGCATATAATAACATATAAAGCGGTTGACCTTGAGTGAACAGAGATGAAATATTCAAAAATAAATCTGAGTCGGAAAAACCAAAGTTAGATAAAGTAATCGGCAATAACAACAATGCCGAAGCAAAAATTGCTGGAATTACACCTGCTGTATTAATTTTTAAGGGTAAGTGTGAAGATTCTCCTCCGTATATTTTGTTTCCAACTTGTCGTTTAGGATAATTAATTAAAATTTTTCTCATAGCTCTCTCAAAAAAAACAATAAATAAAACTGTAAAAATTACTAAAACAAATATTAAAACTATTAGAGTTGCCGATAATGCTCCTGTTCTTCCTAATTCAAAAGTAGAAGCTAAAGCTCTTGGTATCTCTGCAACAATGCCTGAAAAGATTATAAGTGATATTCCGTTACCAATTCCTCTTAAAGTAATTTGTTCACCCAACCACATTAAAAATGTTGTTCCCGCTACTAGCGTGATCGTTGTCATTACTCTAAAATAAAGACCAGGGTCAATTACCAAAGAACCAGCATTTTCTAAACCGACTGAAACTCCATAACCTTGGAGACATGAAATCAAAACAGTTCCATATCTAGTAATTTGAGTTATTTTTTTTCTACCTATTTCTCCTTGATCTTTAAGATTTTTAAAATATTCAGAAACTCCGGTCAGCAACTGGACTATTATAGAAGCTGAAATATAAGGCATTATTCCAAGTGCAAAAATAGCCATTCTTTGAACAGCTCCTCCTGAAAACATATTAAACATTCCCAGTAGTCCCTTTTGATTTGCTGACATAACTTCTTTCAAGGCATCTGGATTAATGCCGGCTAAAGGCACATATGTTCCAAGTCTGTATACAATTAGAATAATTAATACAAAAAAAATTCTATTTCTTAAATCATTAGATTGACTTAAGGTTGCTGGGTTTAAATTTTGATTAGACATAATAATATTATTCTTTTACAATATTAAGTGTTCCACCCACTTTTTCAATTTTAGACTTTGCTTGTTTTGAGATAAAATTTGCTGATATGTTAATCTTTTTTTTAATTTCACCGTTTCCTAATATTTTAAGCTTTGAAAATTTTTTATTTATGATTTTTTTATCTATTAAACTTTTTAAACTTATTGGATTTTTTTCATCTAAAACTTTTTTCTCATAAAAATCTTGAATGAGTGATAGATTTAAGATAGCAATATTTTTTTTTCTTAAAGATTTAAATCCTCTTTTTGGTAGCCTTCTATATAGAGGCATTTGTCCTCCCTCAAAACTTTTTACTGCTACTCCTGATCTGGATTTCTGCCCTTTGTGTCCTCTACCAGATGTTTTCCCTTTGCCGGATCCTATGCCTCTTCCAGGTCGAATTTTTTTATAATTTGTTTTTTTAAGATTATTAAGTTTCATTAATTAGACTCTCTTTTTTGCACAATTTCAGAAATTTTTTTGCCTCTAATATTAGCTAAAATTTTTGGCGAACTTTGTGAAGTTAATCCGTTTATACAAGCTTTTAAAACATTATGGGGATTGGATGAACCGAGGGATTTGGCAACAACATCTTGGATACCTAACACCTCGCAAACTGCTCTTACTGGTCCTCCAGCTATAATTCCAGTTCCAGAGGGAGCCGATCTCATAAAGACTTTTCCAGATCCATTTCTTCCTTTAATGTCATGATGTAAAGTTCTACCTTCTTTTAAAGATATTTGAATTTGGTTTTTTCTTGCAACATCTGTAGCTTTTTTGATTGCATCTGGAACTTGTTTTGATTTACCCTGGCCTATACCAATAGATCCTTTTTGATTTCCTACGACTACAAGAGCTGCAAAACCAAATCTTCTTCCTCCTTTAACCACTTTAGTAATTCTGTTGATGGCAACCAATTTTTCCTTAAATTCACTTTTTTCTTTAAATTCTTTTTCTTTCATATCAAATTTTTAAACCATTTTTTCTAAGAGCGTCAGCAAAAATCTTCACCCGACCATGATATTTGTTTGCTCCCCTGTCTAAATAAACATTATTAATTTTTTTTTCTAGGGCTCTTTTTGCTAAGATTTCTCCCAAAACATTCGATGTATCTATTTTATTTTTTTTATTTTTTTTTATTTCTTTTTCTGTTGATGACGCAGAAACCAAAGTTTTGTTAAGTTTATCATCTATAATTTGAGCAGAAATATTTTTCAATGATTTAAAGATTGAAATTCTATACTTATCGGAATTAACGTCTTTAAGTTTTTTTCTAACTCTTGTTTTCCTTTTATATTTGCCTAAAATTTTTTTCATAAATTATTTTTTCTTACCCTCTTTTCTTAAAACAAATTGATTTCTTTCCTTAACACCTTTACCCTTGTATGGTTCAACCGGTTTTAAAGCCTTAATATTTGAAGCAACTTTTGATACCAGTTCTTTATCAACTCCAGAAATTTTAATTACAGTTTGTTTTTCTACTGTTAATTTAATTTCCTTTGGAATTGGAAAATTTATATCATGACTAAATCCCAATTGAAGGTTTAATTTATCGCCTTTGAGGTTCGCTCGGAATCCAACTCCAGAAATTTCTAATATCTTCTCGTGTCCTACTGATACTCCTTTAATTGCGTTATTTACTAGACTTCTATATGTACCCCACAAAATTTGAGTTTTTTTATCTATCTCTTTATTTAATGGAAGTATTTGAAACTCGTTCTTTTCGTTTACTTTTGAAGAAAAAATTTTATCATTTATTGTTAATTTTTTTGAACCTTTAGGTCCAGAAACAGTCACAATATTATTCTCAACTTTTATTGATGACTCTTTTGGTAATGATATATTTTTTTTTCCAATTTTTGACATTAAAATACCCTACAAATAATTTCACCACCGATGTTATTTTTTCTTGCCTCATTATCTGACATTACACCCTTAGGAGTAGATATGATTGCTAAACCTAATCCATTTTGTATTTTAGGTATGCTAGTTGCCCGTGAATAAATTCTTCTACCCGGTTTTGAAACTCTTTTAATTTCTTTAATAACAGGATTTCCCTCGTAATATTTTAAATCTACTTTTAAATTCTTTTTATTTTTATCACTTTTTTCAATAAAAAAATTGTTTATATAACCTTCGTTTTTTAAAACTTCTAATATTTGTAATCTAAAATTAGAAGCTGGCACATTAATGCTGCTCAGCAAACGCATTTGTCCATTTCTAATTCTCGAAAACATATCTCCTATTGGGTCTGTTAATGTCATTTTTTCTCCTACCAGCTTGATTTTGTCATACCAGGAATTTTCCCAGACGATGCCATTTGTCTAAGTGCTATTCTAGATATTTTCAGTTTTCTATATACTCCATGTGGTCTTCCAGTTATTTCACATCTATTTCTAATTCTAATCTTAGAAGAGTTTTTTGGTAATTTATTTAGCTTAAGTTGTGCATTAAATCTTTCAGATAAAGGTATTTTTTTATTTTTAATTATTTTTTTTAATTCCAATCTTTTTTTTGCATATCTTTTATTTAACTTTATTCTTTTTAAATTTCTTTGAACCGCACTAGTTTTAGCCATATATCCTCAATTGTTTTTTTTTGCTTTTGTTAATGGAAAATTAAACTCTTTTAATAGTTCTAAAGTAGCTTCTTTAGAATTTGAACTCGTCACTAATGTGATATCCATACCCCTAATTTTATCAGTTTTGTCAAAATTAACTTCAGGAAAAATTATATGTTCTTTAATACCAAAACTAAAGTTGGCAGAATTATCTATTCCTGAAGAACTTAGACCTCTAAAATCTTTAATTCTTGGTAAAGCTATATTAACTAATCGATCTATAAATTCATACATTTTACTAGATCTTAATGTTACCTTTACACCAGAACTTGTTCCTTTTCTTGTCTTAAAATTTGATATTGATTTTTTAAATTTTGTTACAACTGCTTTTTGTCCAGTAATCATAGTCATGTCCTCTACACATGATTTTATTTTTTTAGAATCTGAGGCATCTGCACCTAGGCCCATATTTAAAACTACCTTTAGTAATTTTGGAACTTGGTGTCGATTTTTATACTTTAACTTAGTCATCAAGGTAGTTATTATTTTTTTGTCGTAAATATCTTTCAGTCTAGTATTCATTTTTTGCTAATTTCCTTTTTTTCTTTTTTTTTAGTTTCTAAATTTTTTATGTTCGATTGGTGTATAAAACTTTCTTTAGAAATTATTCCACCTTTATTTTCTTTCGTTTGTTTTTGATGTTTTTTAACTAAATTTATAGATTTAACTTTTACCGATTTTAATTTTCTATTTATCTCTAAAATTTCACCTGTTTTCCCTTTGTCTTTTCCAGTGATTACTTTTACCTGATTTCCTTTTTTTAAAATAAGCATTATATTACCTCCGGAGCTAATGAGATGATTTTTGTATGTCCTTTTACTCTTAATTCTCTGGTAACTGGACCAAATATTCTTGTTCCTATAGGCTCACCTTTTTCATCTGTAAGAACAACTGCATTAGTGTCAAATTGAACTTTTGAACCATCATCTCTAAATATCTCTTTTTTAGTTCTAACAACAACAGCTTTATGTACAGATCCTTTTTTAACTTTTCCTTTAGGTATAGCGTCTTTTACACTAATAACTATTAAGTCTCCTACGCCAGCATATCTTCTTTTGGATCCTCCTAATACTTTAATGCACTCTACTCTTCTCGCGCCAGTATTGTCAGCTACCATTAGTTCTGTTTGTACTTGTATCATCTATCAATCACTTCCCATGTTTTTTTCTTTGAAATTGGATTACATTCAATTATCTCAACAATATCACCTTCTTTAAATTTATTTTTTTCGTCATGAGCATGATATTTTTTTGATCTTGAAATAACTTTAGAGTAAAAAGGGTGCACAAATTTTCTCTTTACTTCAACAACTATAGTTTTGTTATTTTTTGCGCTAGTAACTGTTCCTTTTAAAACTTTTTTTGTCACTTAGTACCTCTATTTTT
>MDTB01085495.1_pt1 | contig 22756 bp, 22 predicted proteins | sample 811161 | NCBI WGS metagenome assembly MDTB01 (sample SAMN05326650, study PRJNA326480) | marine metagenome | isolation source: seawater | place: Mediterranean Sea | collected 2009 | reverse complement strand
TTCTGTATGCCTCAGCAATAATAATTGTTCTTTCTTTATCAGCTTCTGCTCTAATGTTTTCAGCTGTTTCTTTTCCTCTTGCTCTAAAATCTTTAGCTGTTCTACTTCTTTCAGCACGCATCCTCTGATACACCGATTCACTTACATCACCTGGTAGCTCAATTCTACTAATTCTTACATCTACTAACTCTATCCCTAGTTCACTTGCTACTAGTTGAGCTTTTGTTTCAAGCTCTTGCATAATTTTTTCTCTTTCGCCTGAGATGGCTTGTTGAATTGTTCTAATACCAAATTGGTTTTTAAGCTCATCTTTCACAATTTGCGTTATTCTACCTTCAGCCCTTGTTCTATCTCCTAGTGTCGATTTATAATATGATTTTACATTTGCAATTTTCCATTTAACAAAAAAATCTACAGACATATTTTTCTTTTCGCTTGTTAGAAATAGTTCAGGTTTAGCATCCAAAGTAAGAATCCTTGCATCAAATTTTCTAACATTGTTAACTAGTGGTAATTTAAAATGTAAGCCTGGCTTGAGATCATCTCTTTTTATTTCTCCAAGTTGAAATACCATTGCCCTTTGGGTTTCTTTAACAAAAAAAGTGGTAGAGCTAAATATTAAAAACGCACCGCCTATAAAAAATATTAGTTTAGTATTCATTTTTATCTACCCTCCCTATTGTTCGATTCGTTGCTAATAAATTCATTACTTTCTTCCTCTTCTTCAATATTTCCCTCTATATCTTTTGAACTAATGATTTTATCAAGCGGTAATAACATCAGGTTATTACCAGATTTGATGTCAATCATAAGTTTAGAGCTATTTGATAAAACTGATTCTAAGGCATCCATGTACAAACGTTTCCTAGTTACTTCTGGGGCTCTTTTGTACTCTTTTAATAATTTTGTGAATCTATCGGCGTCACCTTCAGCATTTGCTATAACTTGTTCTTTATAAGCTAACGCGTCTTGGATCATTCGTGCAGCCTCTCCTCGAGCTTTGGGAACTATTTCATTGGCATAAGCTTGTGCCTCATTTTTATAACGTTCCATATCTTCTCTTGCTTTTGTAGCATCTTGGAATGCATCTTGAACAGCATCTGGTGGCTGAGAATCTTGTAAGTTTACTGTTGTTACTTGAATACCTGCTTGGTAGCTATCAAGTACTTGCTGCATTAATTGCTCAGTCGTATTTGATATTTCTGTTCTTCCCTCTCTCAAAATATAATCCATTTTGTTTTTGCCAACAACATCTCTAATTGCGGAATCAAGTACACCGCATATTGTACTTCGGCTACCAAATCTACAGGTTCTATCACCAGGAATATCAGGATTCTCAACATTAAATAAATAATCCTCGGCATTATTTATTCTGTATTGAACTGAAAAAGCTAGCTCAACTATATTTTCGTCCTGAGTAAGCATTGTTGTTCTTTTTTCAACACTTCTAATACCAGTAAAGTTGACAGTTTCGTGTGTTTCGATCGGTCTTGGAAGATGCCAACCAGGGCCTGGCATTGCTGTTCTTTGATACTCGCCAAATCTTAAAATTACTGCTCGCTCATTTTCACTTACTATATAGAAACCAGTTGCAGACCAAATTAGTGTAGCTATTACTAATAATGATAGTATCGACTTACTTTTTTTTGGCCCACCTGACGAACTATTAGAAGTTTTTTTACCAAATATACCGCCAAATGATGTCATAAATTTATTAATCACAGCATCAAGATCTGGGGGGGATTGTCTTCTATCTCTTTCCCACGGATCTTTATCTTTATTATCTTGATTCCAAGGCATTGTATTTATCTCCATTTTAAAAATACGTTACTTTAATAGTATAGCGTTATTATATAGAATAATTATCCAGTTTTATGAATTTCTTCTGAATTTTTTTGATTTTTTTGTAAATCCCTCTCAATATAGCCTTTTTTAGACAAATATTTTATATAACTTTTTGATGCCATAAAATTAATTTTAATATGTCCTGATTTTGCAAAGGTTTCACCTATAACATTACAGTTTTCGTAAATTGAAGATCTCATATCAATCTGACTGATTGATAAATCCAAGGATATAAGCTCATAGTTATCGAAAAGCTTATCAGATATTAATTTTCTCAAAACATCTACTCCATAACCTGTTTTTGCAGATACATAACAAAAAGAATCTTTTTGCAAATGAAGAAAATTTTCTGGGTTATAATTTTGATCTATTTTATTAAAAACTAATATTTTTGGTATATCGTTTGCGCCAATGCTATCTAACACATCGTTTACTTCATCTACATATGATAGAAAATTATCGTCACTCAAATCTATAACATGAAGAAGCAAGTTACTTTCTGCAACTTCAGAAAGGGTAGATTTAAAAGATTCAATTAGATGATGTGGAAGTCCTCTTATAAAACCAACTGTATCACTTATAACTGCATTTTTTTTAAAATCTAAATCCAATCTTCTATGAATAGGATCTAAAGTTGCAAAAAGTTTATCTTCTGACAACGTATTCATACCCGTTAATTTGTTAAATAAAGAGGATTTTCCAGCATTTGTATATCCAACTATACTTACTCTAGGTATGTTTTGTTTTAATCTTTGATTTCTACTAAGATTCCTCTGGTTACCAACTTTAATTAATCTTTTTTGAAGAGTTTTTATCCTTGCTTTTATTAATCTTCTGTCAGTTTCTAACTGAGTCTCTCCTGGGCCCCTCAAGCCAACCCCTCCTTTTTGTCTTTCTAGATGACTCCATCCTCTAACTAATCTAGTTGATAAATAGTTCAATTGTGCTAATTCTACTTGTAACTTACCTTCGTGAGAAAATGCTCTTTGAGAAAATATATCTAAAATTAGCCCAGTCCTATCCATTACTCGCGCAGAAAATAATATTTCAAGATTTCTCTCTTGGCTTGGACTTAAATCTATATTAAATATTACAAGCTTATGTCCTGATTGTTTTACTTCTTTTTGAACTATTTCAGCCTCGCCACTGCCAATGAAGTATTTAATACTTACATTTTTATTTTTTTTTGTAAGGTAAATTGTATTTAATATATGAATATTTGCAGAATTTGCTAGAGCCTGAAATTCTTCTTTAGAGTTATTAATATCTAATAAATTATCATCTACATGCACTAAAAGTGCTTTATTATTGAAGGTTTTTAAATAAGGCAAATTTTGCGACTCTTCATTATTAATCTTATCCTTCTGTCTGCATTTTGACAGTTTTTGCAGGAACTATAGTGGAAATTGCATGCTTATAGACCATCTGATTAACAGTATTTTTTAAAATAATCACATATTGGTCAAAAGAGTCGACTTGTCCTTGAAGTTTAATACCATTGACAAGGTAGATTGATACTGGAATTTTTTCCTTCCTTAAGGCGTTTAAAAATGGTTCTTGAAGTATTTGGCTTTTTGTCATTATTTTTTCTCCAATTGTATTATTATTTCCTTTCTCCCAAGAAAAACTTAATCCTTTTTTCAATATTATCATAGTCTGAGAAACTATACACTGTCGTTGAGTCAAGATGTCGTAACCAAGTAATTTGCCTTTTTGCCAATTGCCTAGTTGCTGATAATATATTCTTACGCATATCGTCTGATGATAAATCACCTTGAAGATAATCTCTAACTTGCTTATATCCAATTGTAGACATTGCTGGCATTTCAGAACATTTATATTTTTCTAAAAGTTGTGCTACTTCATCAATTAAACCGCAATTGATCATCTTTTTAAGTCTCTTCTCAATATTATTGTGAAGAATAACTCTATCAATTGGAATTATAGACAAATTAAGATTTTGAAAATACTGAACATTCTCTGCACATTTATTTAGGATAATACTTGGTTTTTCGTTATTTGAAAAAAATATTTCTAGCATTCGGCTAATTCTATATCTGTCATTAAAATGAATATTTTTCGCAGAGCTACTATCGATATCTTTTAAATAATTATGAAGATAATCTAAACTATATTCCTGCATCATATTTCTTACATGATCCTTAACATCGCTTGAGACTTCCTTAACATCTGAAAGACCACCTGAAAAAAAAGTTTTAAAATACATCATGGAGCCCCCAACTAAAAGTGGAATCTTACCAAGAGAATGTGAATTTTTAATATTTTTTATCAAATCATTATAAAATCTAGCTACAGAATATTTATCGGATGGATTAAGAATATCTACCATTTTGTGAGGAAATTTTAATAAAGTTTCTTGATTAGGTTTTGCAGAGCCTATGTTAAATTCTTTGTATAACATCACAGAATCTACACTTATAATATCAAAATCAAAGTTCTTAGATAAATGAATTGCTAAGTCAGTTTTTCCTGAAGCAGTTGGTCCTAAAAGCGATATAACTTTATTCATATTGTTTCTTAGCAACTTTATCTCTTATGTACAATAAATTTATCTTATCCGAATTTTTAACTAAACCTTTTTCAAAAGATTTCTCGATATAAGAAAATATTACTTTTAAATAAGCCTTACAATTATAGATTGTTTTAATTTCAGAAAATAAAGCATTATCATCTTTTCTTTTTAATATATTTTCATCATTTTGAATTAAAACTGAATTATCTAAAAATGAATTTCCAATCTTTTTATACATTTCTATTTCTGATGTGAGATTATATTTTGTTTTTGGCAAAAATACTTCAGGGAAATTTTCATAGTAGGTCCAATAAATTTCATTCATTCTTGCATCAATTGTAATAATTATAGGCGAAATAGTGTTTTCTTTTTTTAGTGCTAATGCCAATATTTGAAAAGAATTTATTGGTATTATAGGGATTTGTAAATAAAATGAAATGGATTTTATAAATGCTAAAGATATTCTCAAACTTGTGAAATTTCCCGGTCCATTATTGAAACTCAATAGTTTGATATCTTTTTTTTCTAATTTAGCTTCTTTTAAAATCTCTTTTGTTTCTTCAATTAAAACTTGGGATATATTTTTATTACTTTTGATTTCTTTCTTAAAAATTTTATCATTTTTTTTTACAGCCAGAATAGTTTTATTAAAAGCAGTATCAATAAATAAAATCATATCTTTTCAATAAGTACTGTCGCGTAAGCTTCAATACCCTCATGTCTTCCAACATAGCCAAGTTTATCATTTGATTTTGACTTAATGTTAATTTTATTTTCTTCGATTTTCATTACTTGACTAAGATTTTTTTTTATCTCTGCAGCATATTTTGTTATTCTAGGTTCTTCAGTTACAACTGTAGTATCGATATTTATAATATTATAACTTTCATTACTTAAAATTTTCATTGTCTCTTTTAAAAAAAAAGAGCTGTCCATATTTTTATACTTGTTTGAAGAGTCAAAATATAACCCCATGTCTCCTTTTCCCGACGAGCCAAGTAATGCATCACATAAAGCATGAATTAAAACGTCTCCATCTGAGTGCGCCACCACGGATTTTCTTGAGGTAATCTTCACTCCACCAATAACTATAAATTCTCCGTCTTTTAATCTATGAGAATCATAGCCATGTCCTATTCTAATCATCAGGCCCCTCATTTTCTAATAAATTAACGTTAATATTAGCTAAGCATCTTGCATGAATTAAATCAATATCTTCAGTAATTTTAATATTATATGATTTTCCCTTAATAACAGTGCACTCATGATTAAGTACTTCTAATGCTTGACTCTCATCAGTAACCTCAATACCATTTTCAATACAGTGTTTTAAGGATTCAAATAATATTCCAAATCTAAACATCTGAGGCGTTTGAGCCAACCACATTTCATTTCTAGAAACAGTATTAATAATATTATTTTTTTTATCAACTTTTTTAATAGTATCAAATATAGGAACTGCCATTATAGAAGATTTATTAATTTCAATAACACTATTAATAAAATCCAAAATATCATTTGGTAATATGGCTGGTCTTGCAGCATCGTGAATCATAACCCAAATATTATTCGTATCGTTAATTTGTCGTTCTTTTATTTTTTTTAATCCATTAAAAATGCTACATTGTCTTGATTCGCCACCTTCATAGAATTTCACTTTACTATATAATATTTCTTTTTTGTTTTTATCTAAGCCTTTTTTTTTTAAAGTATTATTTAGTTTTTCTATATCTGTTGAATTTAAACCTACGAATATCTGTTCTATACATTCTATCGACTCAATATTTTTAATAGTTCTAGATAGAACATCTTCAGTTGCTTCTATTAAAGCACTCAATTTATTACCACTTCTAAACCTTGAGCTCTTGCCAGCTGCTGGAATTATGCATATAACTTTTATATTATGCTCAGCAAATTGATTCATAAGAAATTATTCTAAAATTTGATAAAAAGTTTCTTTTTCTTTGATTAAACCTAATTCATTTCTCGCCTTTTCTTCAATAACATTTAAACCAGTTTGTAAATTTTTTATTTCTGCTTTAATTAATTCTACTTTATCTAAGTATAAATTATTTTCAGTTTTAAGGTTAATAGCTTGTTCATTTAACTTCCTATATTTAAAGTAACTTACATCTCCCATTGTAGACTTATACAACAAAGTCACAAAAAAGAAAGATAGTATTAAAATAATTTTATTCATTATTTATTATGTTATGGAAAATAGACTTTCCTGGATAACTTGAATTTCCACGAAGTTCCTCTTCAATTCTAATTAATTGATTATATTTTGCCACTCTATCAGATCTTGATAACGACCCAGTTTTAATTTGACCAACAGAATATGCAACTGATAAATCTGCTATAAAAGTATCCTCAGTTTCTCCAGATCTATGAGAAACGACTGCATTATAATTATTTCTTTTTGCTAATTTTATAGCCTCGATAGTCTCTGTTAGTGTGCCAATCTGATTCAATTTTATTAAAATAGCGTTCGCTATATTTTTATCTATTCCTTCTTTAAATATCTTTGGGTTTGTCACAAATAAATCATCTCCAACTAATTGAACTTTTTTTCCTAACAAGTTTGTTAATTCTTTCCAGCCATGCCAATCATTCTCATCTAAAGCGTCTTCTATAGATATTATCGGATATATTTGTGTCCATGAATCTATAAGCTCTATAAATTCCTGACTACTATACTGTTTGTTTTCAGATGTTAAAAAATACTTTTCTTCTTTATAAAATTCACTACTTGCAACATCCAGGGCTAGCATTATATCCTCTCCAGGTTTATAACCAGCTTTTTCAATGGCTATCATAATTACATCTAACGCTTCTTTATTAGAGGATAGATTAGGAGCATACCCTCCCTCATCACCTACTGTTGTGATATATTTTTTACTCTCCAGAATTTTTCCGAGAGTATGAAAAATCTCAACACCATACCTTACTGCTTCCTTTAAAGAGTTTGCGCCAACTGGCATTATCATAAATTCTTGAATATCAACACTATTGTTTGCGTGAGAACCACCATTTATTATATTCATCATTGGAACAGGCATAATATATTGATCTAATAAATTTATATTTTTATATAATGAATTGCTATTATTATTTGCTGACGATTTTGCATTAGCTAAAGAAACTGCTAATAAAGTATTGGCTCCAAGTTTCGATTTATTTTCTGTACTGTCAAGATCTATTAAAATTTTATCTATTTCTTCTTGATTATTTGAATTAACTCCTATGAGAGCATCATTTATTATAGTTTCAATAAATTTTACATTTGATAAAACACCTTTTCCTTTAAATCTCAAGGAATTTGAATCTCTGAGTTCTAATGCCTCGCGGGAGCCTGTGGAGGCACCAGATGGAACTGCGGCTCTTCCTTTTATTCCAGATTCAAGGAATACTTCGGCCTCAAGAGTTGGATTACCTCTTGAATCTATAATCTCTCTTGCTACTATTTTTTTTATATTAGGTTTCATTTTTATTCTTTTGATACTTCATCAATTTTTTTCAATGTAATTAATATTTTTTCAATTTTGTCTAAAGGCATTGAATTCATTCCATCACATAAAGCGTTCTTTGGATCTGGATGAGTTTCCATAAATATTCCAGAAACTCCAACAGATATGGCAGCTTTTGCCAGTGGAGCTATAAATTGACTTTGTCCACTTGAGCTATCACGATTTAAGCCAGGTAATTGAGTAGAATGAGTTGCATCAAAAACAACTGGACAATTTGTTTCTCGCATAATAACTAAAGATCTCATATCTGATATTAAATTATTATAACCAAAACTAAAACCTCTTTCACAGACCATAATATCTTTATTACCATTGGATTTTGCTTTATCGACTACACTGCTCATTTCCCAGGGTGATAAAAATTGCCCTTTCTTAATATTAACCGGAATATTGTAAGAAGCTACTTTTTTAATAAAATTTGTTTGCCTACATAAGAATGCTGGAGTTTGAAAAATATCAACAACATCCGCTATCTCATCTAAAGGGGAGTCTTCATGAACATCCGTTAAAACCTTTAATTCTAGCTTGGATTTTATTTGATTTAAAATCTCTAAACCTTTTGAATAACCAATACCTTGAAACGAGTCTTGAGAAGTTCTATTTGCTTTATATAAAGATGATTTAAATATAAATGGTATAGAGTGTTTTTCTGTAATTTCTTTCAAGACTTCAGCTGTTTCAAAATTAATTTTTTCATTTTCAATAACGCATGGCCCTGCAATTAAAAAAAAACAACCTTTCCTATCTTTATTAAAATTAAATTTCATACTCATCTATAATCTCTAATTGATTTTACAAAAGCCTCAAATAATGGATGACCATTTATTGGTTTAGACGTGAATTCTGGATGAAATTGGCATCCCAAAAACCAAGGATGATTTTCCAATTCAACTACCTCTACAAGAGTTCCATCAAATGACTTTCCTGAAATTATTAAACCATTTTTTTTAAGTAATTCTCTAAACTCATTATTAAATTCATAACGATGCCTATGTCTTTCATAAACTGACTTCGTTTTGTATGCGTTAAAGGCATTTGAGTCTTTTTCTAACATACATTCTTGCTCACCTAATCTCATTGTACCACCAATATTTGAATTTATATCACGGTATTCTATAGACCCTGTATTATCTAACCACTCTTCAATTAGGCCTATCACAGGATATTCTGTATTTTTGTCAAATTCTGTACTATTAGCATTATCTAAATTACAAACATTTCTAGCAAATTCTATTACAGCAGCTTGCATTCCTAAACATATGCCAAGAAATGGTATATTTTTCTCTCTTGCATATTTTATGGCTTTTATTTTTCCTTCTATACCTCTTCCTCCAAAACCACCAGGCACAATAATTCCTCCAGCATTTTCTAATAATGAATTATCTTTCTCCTCAAGTTTTTCTGCATCAACGTAATCTATTTCAACGTTCACGCCCGAATTTACTCCTGCATGTCTGACAGCCTCATTTAATGATTTGTATGATTCTGAATAATTTCCATACTTTGCAATAATTTTTATTGATATTTTATTTGTTAAATTATTTCTTTTATCTTTATATTTTTTCCAAGCTTCTAATGAAGTTTTTTCACATGATAGATTTAACTTCTCAACAATAATATCGTCTAAACCTTGGCTATGAAGTAGTAAAGGTACTTCATAAATATCATCCACATCAACAGAGTTTATTACAGCTTTAGCTTCAACATTTGTAAATAATGCAATTTTTTTCTTATCTTGATCACTTATAATTCTTTCTGACCTGCAAACTAAGATATCTGGTTGAATACCTATTGATCTTAGTTCTTTTACAGAATGTTGAGTTGGTTTTGTTTTAATTTCATTTGCCGCCCTGATAAAAGGTACGAGTGTTAAATGAATATAGCTAACAAGATCTTTACCATATTCGACACCCATTTGCCTAATCGCTTCTATAAACGGAAGAGATTCTATATCACCTACAGTTCCTCCAATTTCAACAATACAAATATCTTTTTCAAACGAACCTTTTTTTATATTTGAGATTATCTCATCAGTAATATGAGGAATAACTTGTACTGTGCTTCCTAAATATTCTCCTTTTCTTTCTCTCTTTAAAACTTTATCGTAAATTTGACCTGTTGTGTAATTACTTGATTTACTGGTTTTATAATTAATATATCTTTCGTAATGACCAAGGTCCAAGTCTGTTTCAGCACCATCATGTGTGACAAAAACTTCTCCGTGCTGAGAGGGACTCATTGTTCCTGGATCAACATTAATATATGGATCTAGTTTAATTACAGAAATACTTAAATTTCGGGATTCTAAAATAGATCCCAAAGAAGCAGCAACAATACCTTTCCCAAGGGAGGATACAACACCACCTGTAATAAATATATATTTTGTCACACTTTATTAAAAGTAATTAGAGACGGGAATATATTTTAACAAATATATTTAGATTCTACAATTTTTGAATAAATTAGTAATTCCAAAAAAAAATTATTCATGTAAGATGAAAATAGTTAAATAACTAGGTAATAAAATGTTTTGTATAAATGTTGGAAAATTTGAAAGATTAGGAAGAGTAATAATAGGTTTTTTAATTTTTTATTTTGGTGTAATTGCTCCTAATGAAGCTAATTTATGGGGTTTTATTGGGTTGGTTCCAGTTATCACAGGTATTTTGGGATGGTGTCCATTGTATTTGCCACTAAAAATTAATACAAGTAAGTAATTATAGCTAATTTCAATTCCATATAGCTTTTAGTTCTTGATCAATATATATTAATAAAATTCTTTCTCTTTCCCATGGTGGTATTTTATTTTCCCGCATAAAATCTTTCAGGCTTTTATTAGCGTTGTTAATTCTAATATCCTCTCCTCGTTTTCTAAACTTTACTTCTACATTATTATTAACCTTGAATCCTAATTTATCCTCTAAGTTCTTCCAGCTCAAATTTATAGATAAATTCGATATAACAAGATTTTTTTTAAATTCCCATATGTAAACTTTTGATGGGTCATGTTTAGTTAAAGGTTTCATAATTTCTACATAATTATTAAATCTTCTAATTTCATATTCCCCACAAGAAAAAAATGGCGTCTTATCGTCTCCTGCATAAAAAATATTCTTATTAATAGAAAGTAATTGTTCTGATGTCGGCATTCTAAAATTATTTTCTTTTATCCAAAATCTTATCACGTTATTAAATCGATAAAGCGCAAGTTCTTTTACATTTAAAAAAATTTTATTTTTTTCTTTATGCATATACTTTTTAAAATCAATTTCTGCCAAATCTTCGTTTAATTTGTTAGACTCAGATAAAATTAAAGCTGACCTTGAAATAGTGTCAGCGTAATTTGGCCATTTTTTTTTGATAATTGGTAAAATATTTTTTCTTATAAAGTTCCTTGAAAAGTTAATATCTTCATTTGAAAAATCATATATAAATTTTAATTTATTGTAATTAACAATATTCTCAATTATTTTTTTATTGAATTTCAAAAATGGTCGAATATGATAACCGCAACTTAACTTTTTTACTATAGGCATAGAGGATAATCCTTTAGCACCTGCTCCTCTTAATAATTGATAAAGAAATGTTTCTGATTGGTCTTCTAAATGATGAGCTGTCATCATTATGGTTTTTTTACTCATTACTTCATATATAGAATCATAGCGCGCTTCCCTTGCTTTTTCTTCGATGCTATCACCTTTTTTGAGAGTAATATTTACATTCTTAAGTATTAATTCGATACCATTTTTTTTACAAAAATCAATGCAATGTTTTTCCCAAATTTTAGAATCTTTATTTAAGTTATGATTTACATGAATTGCATGGATTTTTTTATTATATTTGATTGCAATTTTTTTTGTAAAATATAGTAGTGCTGTTGAATCGATTCCTCCACTATAAGCGATAAGAAAATCATCATAGGAATTTTTGTCAACATTATTTGTTATGGATTGCTCGAAAATTGAATATATGTTTTCGAAGTCAAAATCTGATGTTTCCATTTTACTCTTGAAAATACCCTACAGAATCCAGCTTATCCTTTCTATTTTTTATAAGAATTCTTGAATCCATATTATGATAAACGGACAAATTTTTTGCTATTGAACTAGAAATATCTTTACTTACCTGCGATATATTTCTATGTGCGCCGCCCAATGGCTCAGGAACAACTTCATCTATTAACTTAAGTTTAAGCAAATTATCAGCTGTTATACACATTGCTTCAGCTGCTATATTGGCATTATCTGGAGACTTCCATAAAATTGATGCACATCCCTCAGGAGATATTACAGAATATATACTATAGTCTAGCATAGCTAGATGATCGCAAACTCCAATGGCTAATGCGCCTCCTGAACCTCCCTCACCGATAACGTATGACAGAATAGGTACAGACAAATTAGACATTTCTAGGAGGTTATTAGCTATAGCTTCACTTTGACCTCTTTCTTCGGCATCAATTCCAGGATATGCGCCTGGAGTATCTATAAATGTTACTATTGGCATATTAAATCTTTCGGCAAGTTTCATTACTCTTAAAGCTTTTCTAAAACCTTCTGGTTTAGCCATTCCAAAGTTTCTTTTGATTTTATCGTTTGTTCCTCTTCCCTTTTGATGCCCGATCACAGCTACAGAAACTCCTTCAAACTGGGCAATACCAGCAACAATAGCATTATCATCCGAATATGTTCTGTCTCCATGCAGCTCATGAAAATCTTTAAAAATTAAGTCTATAAAGTCCATTGTATATGGCCTTTCAGGATGTCTTGCAATTTGTGTTATTTGCCAAGGTGTTAAATTACTATATATATCTTTTATCAGAACATTACACTTTTTTTGTAAAATGTTTATTTCTTCTATAATGTTCACTTGACCATCTGAGCCAATAGTTCTTAATTCCTCGATTTTATCTTCTAGATTTTTTATTGGTTTTTCAAATTCAAGCATACTTTAACCCTTTTACTCACATTGAAGAATATATAAATTCTACTCTGTCAACGCAATCAAGCTTTTCTAATTCATTAATTATATCATTAGTTGGAGAAATTTTGTACTTTTCTCCTAATACAAGAGATTTAGTTATTCCAGAAGACATGTAGTCAATTCGAACAATGCAGTTTCCACTTTTATCTTTATTTGAAAATAATTCTTCTAATTGTCCAGTAAGAGCTGACAGGTCTTTTTCATTTGTAATTTTAAACTTAATACCTGTCGCAAAAATTATTCTTGCATTTTCAAGTGAATGGATAGACTTTGCGCGGAAACTTAATCTGTTTGTATAGTCATCTAAACGCAACGTACCTTCTATGATTACTATATCGTCTCTACTGATAGAATCATCAAGTAAATTATTATTTGCAATTACATCAATATTATCTGTATTATCTCCTAAATTTATCTGAGCAAGCTTATCTTTAGTATTCGTTGTCCTTATACGTATGCTATTTATTACTCCCGCTATTTTATATAATACTCCCCTACTAGAATTTTTTTTATAATTACTTTTAATAGAATACAAATTATTACTAACTATGCCTTTGATTTCATTTTCATATTCAGTAATTGGATGACCAGTTAAATAAAATCCTAAAACATCTCTTTCAAAAGATAGTTTTTTATTTGTTGTCCATTCTTCTAACTTTTTTATATGAATTTTTTTTGAATCTTCTTCGGAAAAACCAAATATATCAATTTGACCTTGTGATATATTTTTTGAATTCTGATCAGCCATTTTCATTGATTCAGGATATGAAGACATCAATGATGATCTCGTCTCCCCAAAAACATCAAATGAGCCGGATTTTATTAAAGCCTCAATTAGGCGCTTATTTATTTTATTCGTTCCACATCTGTTAAGTAAATTATCCAAACTACAAAATGTACCATTCTTTTCTCTTTCTTTAATGATTATTTCTATAATTGCTTTACCTACTCCTTTTATTGAACCTAAACCGTATATAATCTCATTATCTTTTGTAACACTAAATACATAATCGGATAAATTAATATTTGGGGGAATTAATGAAATGCCCATATAATCACATTCTTTAACAAATCTTACTACTTTATCTGTATTATCCATGTCGCTAGAAAGTACAGCTGCAATAAATGGTTCTTTATAATGAGATTTCAGATATGCAGTTTGGTAAGCTATTAGTGCATAAGCAACTGAATGTGATTTATTAAAGCCATAACCTGCAAACTTTTCCATTAGATCAAAAATATATTCTGCTTGTTTTTCTTCAACATCATTTTTTATTGCCCCCTTAACAAATATTTCTCTTTGTTGTTTCATTTCGTCAAATTTCTTTTTCCCCATTGCTCTTCTTAAAATATCAGCAGCTCCCAAACTATATCCTGCCAATACTTGAGCTATTTTCATTACCTGCTCCTGATAAAGTATTACCCCATAAGTTGGTTTTAAAACATCTTCTATCAAAGGATGTAAATATTGAACATTTGCGCCATTTTTTCTATCTATGAAATCATCTACCATTCCAGACTGAAGAGGTCCTGGCCTGTATAGTGCAACTAGAGCCACTAGATCATCAAACTTATCTGGTTTTAATCTTTTAATAATATCTTTTAATCCTCTTGACTCTAATTGGAAAACTCCATTTGTTTGTTGATTTCTAAGTAAGCTAAAAGTTTTATCATCATCAAGAGAAATATCATCCAGTAAAAACTGCTCATCTAAATTCTTATCCCTATTTATAATGTTCAGAGTATTTTCAATAACAGTTAGCGTTCTAAGTCCCAAGAAATCAAACTTTATGAGTCCTATTTCTTCTACATCATCTTTATCAAGCTGGGTTAGTAATGAGCTATTATAAGTATCTCTATACAATGGAGTATAGTTAATTAGTTGTTTGGGGGAAATTACTAATCCACCTGCATGTGTTCCAGCATTTCTAGGAAGACCTTCCAAGATCATAGACATGTCAATAATTTCTTTTACATCATCGTCAGAATTATATAATTTCTTTAACTCTTGATCTTCTAGAGCTTTTTCTAATGTTATTCCTATTTCGAAGGGTATAAGTTTTGCAATTTGATCGACAAATGGATATGGATACTGTAAAACTCTACCAACATCACGAACAACTGCTTTTGCTGCCATTGTTCCATATGTAATAATTTGGCTTACTTTATCTCTTCCATATTTTGTTGCAACATAATCAATTACACAATCTCTCTTATCCATACAAAAATCAATATCAAAATCTGGCAGAGAAATTCTTTCTGGATTGAGGAATCTTTCAAAAAGTAGATCATATTTTATAGGGTCAACATTAGTTATATTTAGTACATATGCAACTAAAGAGCCAGCTCCAGAACCTCTCCCTGGGCCTACAGGAATATTATTTTTTTTTGCCCATGTCACAAAATCAGAAACAATCAGGAAATAGCCCGAATATCCCATTTTTACGATAACGTCTAATTCAATTTTTATTCTTTTTATATAAGGCTCTTTATTTTTAATATTTTTATCACTTAATTTTTTCTTTAAACTTTGCGTTACAAGTGACCTAAAATATACATTTTCATCTTGATTATCATCTAAAGGGAAAATTGGCATTGCAATGTCGCCAAAAGTCAGCTGAACATTACACCTTTTTGCAATTTCTAAGGTATTTTCAATTGCAGAGGGTATATCAGAAAACAAATTCTCCATTTCTTGACTGGATTTTAAATATTGGTTGTCATTATATTCTGACTTTCTTTTTTCGTCTTTTAAGTAAGTGCCATTATTAATACAAACTCTTACTTCATGTGCTTGATAATCCTTCTTATCAATAAATCTTACGTCATTTGTTGCGACTAAAGGAACATTATATTTTTGCGAGATCTCTAGAGCATGTGAAATATATTCATCCTCAAAATCTTTCCCAGTTCGTGTGATTTCAATGTAAAAACTGTCAGGAAAGTTTTTTTTCCAATAATTAATAGACGATTTAATCAAATCATTTTTTCCAGACTTTATAGAATTTGCTAAATCTCCATATATGCTTCCTGATAACGCAATCAATCCATCTGATTTTTTCGCAAGATCACTTTTTAAAACTATAAACTTATTGTCATTATCAAGATTTACGTAAGAATTAGTAATTAAATTGCTAAGATTTTTAAATCCAATCATATTTTTACACAATAATACTACTCGGAAACACTCATTCGAATTTTCTGAATCTTTTAAATCAATCTCAATTCCTATTATAGGTTTTACCCCTTTTTTAATAGCGGATTTATAAAATTTTACTAGAGAAAATATATTATTATGATCTGTTATTGATACTGAAGGAGCTTCTATATCAGAAACCTTATTAATAAGATCATTAACTCTAATTAAACTATCTGAAATAGAATATTCACTATGAAGATGAAGGTGTATAAAATTATTTTTCATAAATATTTTATTGGTTTAAATGTTCTTCTATGATATTTACATATTCCATACTTTTTTATCATTTCTATATGATGTCTCGTCGGGTAACCTTTATGTTTTTTAAAATCGTACATAGGAAATTCTTTGTCTATTTTTAGCATAATTTTATCTCTAGTAACTTTTGCTATTATAGATGCTGCGCTTATTATGGGAACTAATCTATCTCCATGTTTAATTGAATATAGATCTCCATTTATTTCGGGTTTAAATATCCCATCAATATATACTTTGCAATTTTCACAATTTAATTTTTGGTATGATTTTTTCATTGCCTGCATTGTTGCTTTATGAATATTAATTTTATCTATAATATCTGAATTGATAATACCAATTCCGTATTTTAAAGATTTTTCTAATATTACCTTGTAAAAAACTTCTCTCGTCTTTTCACTAATTTTTTTAGAATCATTAATTTGATATGGTAAATATTTTTCATCAATTAAAACCGAAGCTGCAACAACAGGACCTGCAAGTGGTCCTCGGCCAGCTTCATCTATGCCAACAATTGTATATTTTTTTATCATAAACTAGAATATAATAATAATGAATTATCATACATCAGTAATCTACATAGAAAAATATATTTTATCATGAGTAAACTGAAAGTGGCTGTCATTGGGGCTGGATATCTTGGAGAATTCCATACGCAAAAGTATATAGCAAGTAAATCAGTTGATTTAGTTGGTATTGTGGACATAAGCAAAGAAAGATGCAAAGAAATCTCTGTTAAATATAATATTCAAACTTATAATAGCTATAAAGATATTATCGATGAAGTTGATGCAGTAAGTATTGTAGTTCCTACTAACCTCCATTACAAAATAGCAAAATATTTCATCAATAATGGTAAACACATACTTATAGAGAAACCTTTTGTCAATAAAGTGAATGAAGGAAATATGCTTAAAAAGTTATCTCAAGAGAGAAAAACTATTTTACAAATTGGCCATATTGAGAGATTTAATAAAGCTTTTATCAAGTTAAAAAGTAAAATAAAAAATCCAATATTTATAGAATGCAATAGAATATCACCTTTTAAAGTAAGGGGTACAGAAGTTGATGTTATTATGGACTTAATGATACATGATCTAGATATTATAATGTCTCTAAACAAATCTAGAATAAATAATATACAGGCTAATGGTGCAAGTGTCCTTACAAAAAAAACTGATATTGCAAATGCTCGAATTACATTTGAAGACGGCTGTGTATGTAATCTTTCAGCAAGCAGAATTAGCGAAAAGATTGAAAGAAAAATGAGGTTATTTCAAAAAAATTCATATTTTTCTTTGGATTACCAAACATGTGAATTGGACTCATACATAAAGCTTCGTGAGGAAGGAGTAACTAAAATTAAAAGATCAAAAGATATTTTTTCAGAAAATGACTCACTCGCTGAGGAAATAAAAAGTTTTATTCAATGCGTTAAGAATAAAAAAGAGCCTATTGTAAATGCAATTGATGGTATAAATGCGTTAAAATATGCTACGAGAATTTCAAACTTAATTAAAAAATGATATCTCAATTTAATTTAAAGACAGAATACAGTATTTTAGAAGAAGAAATTCAGAATGAATTAAATAAAGTTTTTTCTAAAACGAATTTTATTCGTGGAGAAAATGTTGACTTAATTGAAAAAAATATTGCTGACTATATTGGAGTGAAATATGCAGTTTCCTGTAATTCTGGTACAGACGCATTGCATTTTGCTTTAAAGTCTATTGGAATTTCAGCAGGTGATGAGGTTATAACTTCTCCTTTTACATTTGTATCTACAATCGAAGCAATAATGTACTTAGGAGCTAAACCTGTTTTTGCAGATATAAACTTGGAATCTTATAATATTGATAAAGAGGAAATTTTAAAAAAAATAACAAAAAAAACAAAAGCTATCTTGCCCGTACATCTTTTTGGTAACCCTATAAATATAAAAAGTATAAGGAGCGAAATTGGTAATAATGACATAAAAATAATTGAAGATTGTGCACAAAGTTTTGGAGCTGGTATCAATTGTCAAAGGACAGGTAGTATTGGTGATATTGGTTGTTTTAGTTTTTATCCTACAAAAAATTTAGGGTGCTACGGCGATGGTGGAATGGTTACAACAAACTCAAAAGAATTATATGAAAATATTAAAAAAATAGCGAATCATGGAAGTTCAAAAAGATATCATCATGACATAATCGGCTATAATAGTAGATTGGACGAGATTCAAGCTGCTATTTTAAATGTTAAGATCAAATATATAGATAAATATAATATGATGAGATCAAAACTTGCTTCAATTTATGATAAAAATCTAAAAAATCAAAGTGAAATCATTTTACCAAAAAAGGATGCAAATAGTTTTCATGTATATCATCAATATACAATTAATACAAAATTAAGAGATAAAATACAAAGCGGGCTTAAAGAAAATGATATTGGCTCTGCAATATACTATCCAATATCTTTAGAAAATCAAAATGTTTATAAAAGTACTTTTAAAGATGGGCAAATATGTATAAATTCAAATTATTTATCAAAAACATGCCTTTCTTTGCCAATGTACCCTCATCTAAAAGAAGAAAGCGTAATCTATATTTGTGATGTAATTAAAAAATTATTATGAATAACCAAAAAAAGATAATTATTGTTGCTGGAGAGGAATCTGGTGATATGTATGCCTCAAAAATTATCAATGATTTTTCAAAAGAAAATAATATAAAATTTTACGGTATGGGATCTAACAAAATGAAGGAAACTAAAGCAACGTTGTTGTTAGACTCGTCTAATCTTTCTGTAGTAGGTTTTTTTGAAATTTTAAAAATATATCCAAGATTACTAAAAGCCTTGAATTATATGAAAAGATCAATACAAGATATAAATCCTGATCTTCTAATATTAATAGATTACCAGGAATTTAATATGAAACTTGCAAAATATGCAAAATCCAATGGCATAAAAGTATTATTTTATATTAGTCCACAGGTTTGGGCATGGAGAGAAAACCGAATTAAAAATATTAAAAATTACATTGATATAATGGCAGTAATATTTCCGTTTGAGAAGAAATTTTATGAAAATGCTGGTATCAAGTCTTATTATGTTGGACACCCTCTTATTCAAGATAATTTATATCAAAAAAATTATTCAAATAAAAAAGATTTTATTGGTTTTTTTCCTGGGAGTAGATTTTCTGAAGTAAAAAATCATCTTCCTATAGTTAATAGAGTTATTGAAAGCATGAATAACAAAAATAAAAAATATAAATTTTTAATTTCAAGATCAAGGAATATTAATATAAGTATTTATGAAAAATATTTTTCAAATAAAGATTATGTCTCAATTGTAAGTAACGAAAATATATATGAAACTATTGATTTATGTAAGGTTGCAGTTGCTGCATCAGGAACAATAACGCTACAAATAGCTTTGAAGAAAATCCCTTTATGTGTATTTTATAAGCTTTCAAATGCAACATATTTTTTAGTTAAGTTTTTGATTAAAACAAAATTTATATCTCTAATAAATATTGTGCTAGGTAAAAAAGTTGTGCAAGAATTTATTCAATCTGATGCGTCAACAGAAAATATTGAAGAAGAAATTAAGAAGTTGATTAGCGATAATAAATATAGAGAAAATTTAAAAAATGGAATTAGTTCAATAGAGAAAGTTTTAGAAAATAATGATTCTAAAATTGATATGAAAGAAGTAATAAAGAAATCACTTTAAGAACTAGTCCTGTTTTGAAGATTGAATTACTCCCCTATCGCTTTTTTCAACAAAATTTAATAAATTTGATACTTCTGAATACTCATTACATAAATTTTCAAGCTCTTTTATATTAGTTGGATTATTGCTTGATCTAAAAATTAATTTGTATGCTTTATGCAAAGCATTAATTTTTTTCTGATCAAAATTATTTCTTCTTAAACCTTCTCTATTTAAGCCATGAGTTTTAGCAAAACTTCCTGTAGCTAGTAAATATGGAGGGAGATCCTGATTTAATGCAGCGCCCATACCAGCAAATGAATAATCGCCTATCTTGCAGAATTGATGGACTAAAACATATCCTGCTAAAACTACATTACTTCCCATTATTACATGTCCTGCCAACGAAGTTGCATTTGACATAATATTACTATTTCCGATAACGCAATCATGTGCAATATGCACATATGCCATGATCCAATTATTATCCCCAACTTTTGTTATAGACTCGCCACCACCTTTTGTACCTCTATTTATTGTGCAATATTCCCTGATAGTGTTACCAGATCCAATAATTAACTTACAGTCTTCCCCCTTATACTTTTTATCCTGAGGTATTTCCGAAATCGATGCAAACTGATATATCTTATTATTTTGTCCAATTTCACAATCACTTGAAATTACAACATGTGGGCCAATAATAGTATCCTTATCAATGCTTACATTTTTTCCGACCACTGAATATGCTCCAACTTCAACAGAGGAGTCAAGATTTGCTGAAGAGTCAATTATTGCTGTTGGATGAATATTTGACAAAACATTTACCTATAAATTTTTTGGTAATTCTTTAAAACCACACATTAATTCTGCAGATGCTGCAATCTCGTCTTCAACAGTAGCTAAAGCATCAAAAACTGCAAAACCTTGTTTGCTTTTTTTCATTTCAACTTTAAGTTTTAACTGATCTCCAGGAATAACAGGTTTCTTAAATCTTGCTTTATCAATACCAACAAATAAATATAAGCTTTCATTAGGGGGGCATAAACTTGGAGTTTTAAAAACTAGTAAACCAGAAGCCTGAGCCAAAGCCTCTAATATCAAAACACCTGGCATAACTGGATAACCAGGGAAGTGTCCATTAAAAAACGGCTCATTGAAACTTACATTTTTAATAGCCAAAATAGATTTATTTTTTTCAAATTCTATGATTTTATCTACCAATAGAAATGGATATCTATGAGGAAGTAGATTTGTTATTTCTAAAATATCACCATTATTTTTCAATTCAGAACTCCGTTATTTTAAATCTTTATTTTTATTTTTAACAAATAATTCGTTAAGCCTTTTAAATCTTGCAGCATTTTTTAACCATTCCTTATTGAGCATTAATGGGGTTCCTGAAGAATAAACTCCTGGTTTTTTTATATCTGAAGAAACTTTAGACATGCCAGTAATATGCGCATTATCACATATTTCAATATGCCCTTGTATTCCTGCACCACCACCTATTGTACAGTTCCTCCCTATTTTTGCACTTCCAGCTATTCCTACACATCCAGCAATTGCGGTATTTTCCCCGATTATTACATTATGTGCAATCTGTATTTGATTATCTATTTTAACGCCATTACCAATAATTGTGTTGTCTAATGCTCCTCTATCAATTGAAGTATTAGAACCAATCTCAACATTATCGCCAATTTCTACACCACCTATTTGTGGAATTTTAATCCAGGAATTATTTTCGTTTGCATATCCGAACCCATCAGAGCCAATTACAGTACCAGAGTGAATTCTTACATTTTTCCCTATAGTTACATTCTTATATATAGTAACATTTGGAAATATGTATGCTCCCATTAAAATTTTTACATTATCACCGATAGAACAATTCGAACCTATAAAAGAATCTTCACCGATATCAACATTTTTTCCAATTACAACATTAGGGTCAATTGTTATTTTTTTATTTAGATTATTCGAGATGCTAACTACAGACTTATGAATATAGTGTTTTTTTTCAGGGTCTTTATTTAAAAGTTGTGATATTTTTGCAAAAAGAGAGTGGGGATCATTACTAATTATAATATTGTGGTTGCAAAATTTAGACAGCTCCTCTGTAGTAATCACCACTTTTGATTTTGTTTTATTTAATAATCCCAAATATTTTTTATTTGAAAAAAATACTATACTTTCGTCAGTTGCATTTTCCAGACTAGAAACCCTACTAATAAGGTAATCAGCATCTCCAATAAATCTAGAATCAAATGTTTTTGATATGTTTTTTACTGTATAATTCACAAAATGTTATTTAGAATTAAATTTTTTTAATACTTTATCGGTTATATTAATCCCTGTCTTGTCACTTGCATAAGTCACATCAGAATTAGTTAAAATTAAATCATACTTGCCGCTTTCAGCTATTTGTAAAATAACTTGTTTTAATTTATTCTCAATTTTTCCAAGTTCATCTCTTCTTCTCAACTTAAAATCTTCGTTTGCTTCGTTTGCATCTCTTTTTAGATCTCTTTCTGATTTCATTATTTTTCTTTTTAAAGACTCAATTTGATCATTTGACATAATATCTGATTCTTTTTGAAGTTTCTCTTTTTGTTTTTGTATTTTTTTTGCTTTGGATTCTAGTTGCTTATTTCTTGGAGTAAATTCCTGCTCAAGTTTCTTTTGAGCTGCTTTGGCAGAAGGAGATTC
>MDTB01202713.1_pt1 | contig 22757 bp, 21 predicted proteins | sample 811161 | NCBI WGS metagenome assembly MDTB01 (sample SAMN05326650, study PRJNA326480) | marine metagenome | isolation source: seawater | place: Mediterranean Sea | collected 2009 | reverse complement strand
TGCTATCAAAGCTTGATGAGAAACAACTAGGGACTTTTTCTGATTTTTCAGCAAGCAGCTTCCAGACGACAAAAGTAATAGCTTGTGGTGAAGGTGGAATAATACAAGTAAAGAATGAGGAGGATTATGAAAATATAAAAAACTTTATCTTCTATGGAAGAAGTAAAAAGGACAATCTTTTATTTGATGAAGAATCAGGTAATTTTAAATTATCTGAATTAAATGCGGCACTTGCTTTAGCAGACTTTGAGAGATCTAATAAGAGAATTGCAAGGAGAAATGAAATTGATAGTTTATATGCCTCGGATGTGAAATCACCATATTTTCATTATCTAAAATCACCTTTAAATAATATTACATCTAACTATAAGACTATATTTATGGCAAATTCTTCTAATTTCAGAAATTCAATAGAAAACCACTTTAGATCAAATAATGTTGCAATGACAGGTTATGTTTATCAAATCCCTTTAAATAAGCAACCACGAATAACTAATTCTGAAAAATATATAAAAAGGGAGTTATTCAATACTAATAGATTCTGTGATTACCATTTTACTCCTCCAAATTATCCTGAATTAACAAATAATGAAGTCGCCTATATTTGTGAAGTATTAAACAAATTCAGTTAAAAACTAAATATTTATATAACTACCTATTTTTATATTTATCAGAGCATCATCTAAAGCGCGGATATTTGATCTATGGGATGAATAAATAAATTTTTCTTTTTGAATTTCTAAATTTATTATTTTATTATCAATTAAAATTTCAGCCTTTCCAGAAATTAACTTAATACTTAAAACCGGCAAATCATAATGCCTATCAATATAAGGTATATATTGAAGAGGATAATTCTGATTTCTTTCTAATTTAACTACTAATTTATCACTATACTTAACATTCTTTAAATCTCTTTCATCTAAAAATACATTGAAGGGAAATTTTCCCATCTTGAAAAGAGATTCACCATAATGAAAGTTATCATCATCTAATGCAGTGAATAATTGATTTTTTAAAACCCCAAATCTTACCTTTTCTTTATCAAAAAATGGATAGTTTTCACATTTATGGACTTCGAGATTAGCAGGGGTTCTTATAGGACAAATAAAAAGTATTAAATTAAAAAACTTTAAAAATAAATTAATATTATTTATCAAATATCTATAGCCAGGGTATCCAAATAATTTATATAAGATAATAATTATATATTTATTATAAATTTTAACTTTATTATAATTTTTCAAATGATATTTCAATAACTTGGTAGAAACCATTGAAACAACTGAAAATGGATAGAAATTTTGGCCTGAATTATCTTTTAACTTTTTAAAGTTTTCTTTATTTAAATCAAAAAATGCCAATTGATCTAGATACTCTGGAGATAAAGGAAGTAAATTATTAGCATATAAATGAGAAGAATAAAACCAGCTATAACATAAATAATCTAATTTATATTCGTCAAACTCTTTTAAAGTTGTGGCTAAATTACTTATATTGTTAATCAATTTATGGTCTTCATTATAAATAAATACTGATCTTGAAAGAACATTTTCCACCATCATTGAAAAAGCCTTAATCCAATCTTGATTAGTGATATCTTGATAAAAATAATTATTTTTTGAAAGCTTTAATACAAAATCTTTTCCTTCTTTTGCATATTTCCCCTTAATTTTTATATGTTTTTCGTCAAATAAATGATGTATATCTCTGAAAGTATTTTTAAATATTTCTAATTTATCTTCTTGATTCAGATAAATATTAAAGATAAGTGCTGGCATTTTAAAACTTTAAAATTATTTTTTATTCCAATCCGAATACAAATTTGATCGTCCTATTTTATCATATTTTTTTGAAATTTCCTCAAGAATAAAACCTGTTCTGTGCTTAACTTCAGAATCAAAAAGTTCTTGATTTTTTTCTTTATCTGAAATCCTGAATTGAAGTAATAATGCCCTCCTCCTATATGGAGAACAATTAGTTGGGCTTCCATGAACCAGAAGATGATTGAAAAGGACAGATTGTCCAGGTTTTAATAACAAGGGTTTTAATTTATATTTTGAGGAAACCATTTTTAATGAATCATATTTAACTCGTCTTTTGTGATTTAAATGATTATTAATAATATCTTCACTGGGCAATAGTCCCTCTTTATGTGAACCTTCAAATATAAAAAGGGTTCCATTCTCCGAAGTATGTTCGTCAATTGCCTTATAAAGTTGAGCAAACTTGTTAGCATCTTCATTTACTTCATAGCCTGGGGCATAACTGTTTATATTAAGAAATTCTTGATGCCATTCCACATCTGGACCAATAAAAGGAGCTTTATTTGTAACTAGTAGATGATTACATATCAACTTGCCTTTTTCTAAAAAAGAGGATGCTTTATTCATAACTTCTTTTAAATTATAAATACTAAGAATTTCTTTATTTTCTATAAGATTTCCATACCCCCAAGGCACAGAGTCAGAGTAGGGAACAAAAGTTTTTGGTTCTAAATTATCTATAATTTCATTTAATTTATTTGCTAGTTCGTACGAAGGTTTTTCATCAAATAAAACATAACCTTTTTCATTATAAGTTTCTATTAATTTTTCTTTATTCATACTTTATATTAAATTAAATTTATACTATCATTTATAACATTTTAAAACTTTTAAATAAATCTAATTTCTTTAGAAAGAGTAAAATAAAACGATAACAAAATAAAATTCTTCTTCTTAGAGATAAAATCAAATCAATTATTAAAATATTTGTTTTTAAAGGTCTTATAAAATATTGCTTATGGTCGAGAGAACTTATCATACTAATATCCTCTTCAATAATTGTAGGATTTAAATAGCCAATTTTAAATCCTAAATTATCAAGAATTTTCCAATCATCGGCTAATCTAAAGGTTTTTTCTATTTTAATAAGCTTCTTTTTCGCTTTAGGATTTATTAAATACCCAACAGCTCCGGAAGTTGTATGTTTATATCTTTCTCCAAGATAGAATTTATATCCTTTTATAGCTAAATCATATGTTTTTAAAAAAGGATTTATTAAATTTATATATTTTTCAGTTTTGTAATCTGATTTTGAGAATCCAAGTAAAACAATATCATACTTATCGAGTTTCTCAATTCTTGCCAAAATTGCTTTAAACAAACTAATATTCTTTGTAATTCTCGCGTCATCTTCCATTAAAACCAATGAATTATTAATATCAGATTTTTTGATTGCATGCATATGACTAATCGTGCATGCAACTTCTCTATCCGTAGGTATAATTTCAGGATAAAACTCTTTATGCATTTCAAAACAAAATCCCTTCTTAAGTTCCTTAAAACTTTTATTTTTTATTGAAATAGCTCTTATTATTTTTGCTTTAAAAGATTTATTATTTAGATATTTTTCTAAATCACTATACCTTTTACTTCCATACAAAGATATAAAGTAAATTTCACTTTTAAATTTAATATTCATTTCTAAATATATTTTTATGCAACATATACTTACCTAATAAAAACAACAATTTTGAATAGGGATAATGATGAAGGGGTGATATATTTAAAAAAATTAAAGAAGTTAATATTTCAACTTTATTGAAGGAGTAACCTTTTAATTCTATCCATTCCTTAAAAAACTCTTCGCAATAAACAAGTATATTTTTTCTGTGGAAATCAAAGTCACATATATTTTTATCCCAATGAACATTATAAAGACCTTCTTCAATAATACTGTGATTTATCAATAATCCATGGTAAAGCTTAGCTAGATCATAATAAATATCACCATAATCTATAATTCCGTTGAAGTCTTGTCTCCAATCTAAAAAATAAAATTTATCTTTTTTAGTAGTGTAGATAATATTTTCAAAATGGAAATCACCATGAAAAATTACAGGCTTTCCTTGAGATAAATTTTCCCAATTAATCTTTGAAAGAAGAGAACTTAAGGGTGGAGTTTCAACACCATTTATTATTAAAGAACTATCATTTATATTGTTTTCATCAAAAAATTGATTTATTCGTGCCAATGTTTTGTTTTTATAAAAATTTTTACAAGCAAATATAAATTCTTCCTTTTCCTGGTTATTTAATTCAATTTTTTTCCAAAAAAGTTCTGATATATTTAAAAACTTTTTAAATAAGTTTAAATTTACTACTTGAGAAAAAATATCGCCTTCTACTTTTTTGTAAATAAACATATTTGGGCTGCTAGCTAAAATTTCAGGAATAAAATCTGATAGTTTAGCTGCCCTTTTGACTCTATTTGAAATAAATTTCTTATCAAGATTAAACTTTATAACCTTATTATCAACGAACCAAATTTTTTCTTTTTCTTTTTCAAGAATAGTAGGGGAATTTTCTTTTTTATAAATCTGTCTTGTTTTAGTTAGAGATTTTTCATTACCTATATCATTCCATTGTAATTTAACAGCCTTTACACCATCTTTAATTAAATACTGCATTCCAAAAACTTCTCCTATTTCACACGAAAATTCTTTATTTCTTTCCATCACTTCCCAAAAAAGATCAAAATTTTGTATTCCACATAATCCTGTATAAATAAAATCTTTCAAAGAAGTATTAGATGACTTTTCATTAATCTTTACTACTTTATTATCCCTAATATTAACCGTTCTATATTGCCTTTTATCTTTTAATTCTGAATATCCCATCCAGTTAATTGAAGGGTCAGGAATTTTACTGCTAATAAGTGCATCACAGGGAATAAAAATAAAAGGTTCTTGAAGAAAACTTTTGCAATTTAATAAGGTCAAACCTAGTCCAGAATCTTTTCCTTCATAAGGGTAAATACTAACAAACTCAAAATTATGATAAGGATAAACAAGTTCTAAATATTGCCTAACTAAATTTCCTTTATATCCAAGCGGTATTACATATCTAGAATCTTTAGGAAAATTTTCAATCAAGTAAGAAATTATTGGTTTATTTTCAATATCGACTAGAGACTTGTTAATGTGTTTTGTAATTTTATTTAATCTAGAACCTGTACCAGCAGTAGGTAAGCATATCTTAAAAGTCATTAGTCTTTTCTTAAATAATCATCCGAAATCCTCACTACATCATCAAGCTCTGGTGTACTTGCCTCTAAATATATAGAATCTTCAACTGCTTCCATCCTATGGATGAGGCCAGGTTCAAGAGATATAGTTTCATTTGCTAAATATATTTTTTGTGATAATTTATCAACTGTTTCACCATGAAAAATCTTTAATTTACCTTTTAGTACATAAATAGTTTCATGTTTCTTCTCATGATATTGAAGACTGCATCTATGTCCTTTTTTCATAAATAATTTTTTTAAAACGTATCTACTGTTATGTTCAATTAGTTCTTCTTTTCCCCAAGGTTTAACAATAATTTTCACTTTTATATTTATTTTCTAAAATACTAAACCTTATATCTGAGATATTCAGGATAATAATCAAAAAACTTATCATAAAAGCATTTTACATATTTATGCATATCCCATTTATTTCTAAAACCATATTTATTGAACATCCATTCCCTACCTTCTTTTTCAGCTAATTTTAAACTTGTTTCTAGAGGATCAGTTTTAATCAAATCTGCCTTTTGTAAAATATGAGAATTATTTTGCCTATGAAAAACTTCAGAAGTAATTCCTGCTGCCCAGTCATTAATAAATGCTTTTGCAATAAGCTCACTCTCTGTACCATAACCTCTAAAATTATTTCCATCTAACAAAAAATCTAAATAATTTAGACCATTTGGTTTACAGACATCGAGAATAAATTCTTTTCTTAAAAAATATGCATTATTATGAATGAACCAAAAATAAAGTGTTTTTTCCTTTCCTTTGAGTAAAATTTTCTCTCCCCAATTATCACAGCATGGCGAGAGAATTCCCAATCTAGGATGATGATCAAAAATATTCAATAATTTAATTATTGAACTTGTATTTGGCAATTCGGTATCATTTGTAATAAGAAAAAAAGCATCATATAAATCAAAAAGATTATTTTCAATCAATTTGCAAAGAGCAAAATTAACTCCTCTGCAGTATCTAAGCCCATTCTTTATTGCATCGGGCCAATTAGCATGCCAAGAAGAATATTTTGACAATGAGTTAAAATCTGATCCTGCTTCTAGAACATATATATCAGTTATGTCCCCATCATATTTATTGATATGTTCAAAAAGTTTATTAGTAATATCAGGTAAATTTCTATTAATTATTACAGTAGCTACTCTTTTCATAATCTAAATTAATCTAAATGAAGTTAAATATCTTTTAATGATGTTTTTGACATGATTTTTGAGGGCTTTATCTAAATCTATCCCTTTAATATTTAATTCGAATAATGCTTTACTTTTTAAATCTAAAAAATCTTTTTTTGAAAAATTATAGTGACCACAAATTATTCCTTTTTTTTCATCATCAACAAGCTCTTCATTGATAATCCATTTTTTCCATTTCATTGATTTGTAAGATATTTCAAGGAACATATCAGCTAAATTTGATAAATCATGTTCTCTAAGAATAGAAACAAAAGCCTTCGATTCTTCTACTCCAAACTCAGGCGCAATATTTGCAGAATGTATACCTAACCTGGGATACCAAGCTAAGGCTTCATTAGATAAATAGTCAGTATTGTGGGCTTTCATCATAATTTTAAATTTCTTACATATTTCGATCATTTTGGGTATCTGAATTTCTGGTGGCAGTTCATTTTCTATCCTAAATGGGCTATCAAAAGATCCAATATTTCGCGTTTCCATAACTCTTGTTCCAGATTGTATTACAACAAAAGATGGATATGGAAATTTATTTTTTTTACAGAATTTATATACCTCGGAGAGAGTATACTCTAATTCCTCTTGAGTATTAGTACTTCCGGATTGTTCTTCAGTTCCAATTTCAAATAAAATTTCCCTATTTTGATTTTTAGCAACTTCAAAACAATATGCATAAAGCTCAAAGACCCTATCTAATACATTACTCAATTTAGGTTGTTCAAAGATATCAATACTTGGATCAATATGGATAATCTTAAAACCTGATGAAATATCACTCTCAAATGATTTCTTAGCGGAAACCATTGCTTCTTTTAAGGAGATTTTATTAACTACTTCTTGATTATTTTGCCAAGGGCCGCCATGATCTCTACATAAAACTACTTTATTATTTATATCTTTTTTATAAACATACTTAGCAAATTTTTCAGTACTCCAATTATTTACATACCCCCCTCCAAAATATTCAGAATCAATTTGCCTTCTGCTAGCAATTAACATTAATGGAATATTATTTTCATTACCAAGCTCTATAACTGCATCAACACAGTTTATACTCATTGGTCCAACTCCTAAAAGAGTGCAACATTTAGAAGATAAAATTTCACCAAACTCTTCCTTTATCATAATCCCCATTCACCTCTACCAGTAGGCTTTGATTTTGGAACGATATTAGGATTGTAAGCTTCGAAAAACATTTCAAGAATATGCAAGCAAGCTTCTGCGACCGCTCTTTCCCCCCCCTTCCTTTCAGTAATATAATCAGCTTCTTTTTTAGCGAGTTTATCAGCATTCAATGGAGCAATTGAATAACCAACTTTTTTCATAACATAATGATCAAAAATTCCATCTCCCATATAAATAACATCTTTAGGGTTATATCTTTCAATAATCCAGTCAATTCTATTAACAGTACTAACTAAATCAAGTTGGAGTTTCATATCATCAACTATTCTTTTAGATGATATATCAAAACCTTTTCTATCTCCTGTTATAAATCTAACTTCAATATGATCTCTAACTAGGCTTAGTGCATCATTATCATCTGGCCCAAAAACTTTTAAAGTTTTCCCCTCTTTGGTATAGAAAAATTCCCCAGTAGTCAATACCCCATCAACATCAAGTAAAAATAATTTTGGTTTAATTTCTTTAATACTTTTCGTCATAATAAATATTATATCTTTGCTTAATGTTGATAACTATCCTCAATAAAAAAAATCATACTTTTATTAATTTTAATTGTTAATCAATTCTCCATTTTCTAGTCTAATAATTCTGTCGCAACTTTTAAGTGTAGAAATTCTATGCGCAACCATTACGATAGTAAGTTCTTTTTGAAGATTATTAACAGCTTCAATTAACGAACTTTCAGTATTACTATCCAGAGCACTTGTTGCCTCATCAAAAACTATAACTTTTGAATTTTTATAAAGAGCACGAGCTATACCTATTCTTTGTTTCTGACCTCCACTTAACTTTACTCCTCTTTCTCCAACTCTAGTATCATATGTCATTGGTAAACTTTCTATAAACTCTTTAATTTGTGCCTTTTTTGAAGAGTTTGATACTTTCTTTTTTTTAATATTATTTGGTTCAGCAGCAAATGCAATATTATTAATAATAGTATCATCACTTAAATATATAAATTGTGGTACGTAGGAAATAATTGATCTCCATTTATAAAGTAAATTATTATTATTTTTATCAAATATATTTTTTCCATCAATAAGAATTCTTCCTTGACTTGGCTCTAAAAGGCCAGTTAGTAAATCAAGGAAAGTGCTTTTACCTCCACCAGTTGTACCAACTATTCCAATTTTTTCGCCTTTATTAATAGTTAAGTTAATATTTTTAAGAATATATTCACCTTCTTGCGAATATCTAAAACAAACATTATCAAAAACAATTTTATCTCTAAAGTTAAGTTTTTCATAAACTAACTCATTTTTAAAAATATTATTACCAATTTCAAGAAGATTAACTACATTTCTTAGCTGAATAATTGTACCTCTTGATGATGCAACTCCCTCATAAATCTTTTGTGCCATAGGTAATAATCTTTGAGCTCCAAGAGCTATCGCACCTAATAGAGGAAGTGCTTCCGATGATTTTCCTGTGTTTACTAAATAAAAACCAAAAAATGCCATAACTGATATCCCTATTGGCTCAATTAATAATCTTGGAATTGCTGTAAAAAAAGTGACATTAGATTGAGATCTTCTAAAAGGAACATCGGAACTAGCAAATGTATTTACATAAAACCTTTGAGAACTATTTAATAAAATATCTTTTATACCTCCTATACCTTCTTGCACTATTTTTATTAATTGCTTTAGGAAAAAATCCAAATCATAACTAAGCTGCCTTATTTTATTTTTTGTTATTAAGACTGCAAATAGATAAAAAACAGTCACTATAAATAAAGTACTAAAAGCTATTTTTGCATTAATAAACATTAAAGTTATTATTAAAGCTATACAAATTAAAGAAGCACTAATTGTTTGCAAAAGAGGATTAAATAATTCATTAGCTACTTTCCCTATATCATTGACAAAATTTGTGAGTAATTCACTACTATTCCTTGAAATATAAAAAGTGTAGGGTTGGTATAAACAGTTTTGATAAACTTCAGCTCCAATATCAGATCCCAAAGCTGCAGAAAATCTTAAATTTAGGAATAATGATAAGAGCCTTACCATAGCAGCAAAAATGCACGTTAGGCTAAACAGAATAGTTGTCAAAAGAAGTAACTGACTAGGTTCTTCATATCCGAATGTTGTAGCAAATTGCCTAACAAATGGGTTATTCCATAATTTTTCACTTTGAGTAAGAAATCCAATAAAAGGAATTACTAACCCAATACTTACTACTTCAGCAAATGTATTCAAAAGCATAATAATAAGTAAGAAAATAAATTGTATTTTCCTTTTTTTTTGTAATTTATTTATTAATCTTTTTAATAAATAAATAAATGAATCGTCTTTCTTATTTGGGTTCATGAAGTATTTAAATTCTTATGGGATTTAAATTCCTGGGAACAATTCCTTTAATATCAAAAATGATTCCTTTTGGAGATCTTAAAGTATTCCATTGATCTAATGACAACTCAGTAAATATTCTATGCTTAACTGCTAGGATAATTGAATCATAACTGGAACATTCTTTTAATGAATCTCTAGGAGTAAAAGAGTTTATTTGTAATTTAATTTCCTCATTTATAAAAGGATCAACTACTTCAATATTAAAACCATAATTATTTAGATATTCTATCAAATTAAATACCTTGCTATTTCTAAAATCTGGGCAATTTTCCTTAAAGGTTAATCCAAGTATTAATAATCTACTCCCTTTAACTTTAATGTCATTTTTCACAAGATTAAGTACAAGCTGCTCAGCTATCCATTGAGGCATGTGATCATTTATTCTTCTTCCTGCTAGAACAACCTCTGGATGGTAGCCAATTTGTTCAGCTTTATAAGTTAGATAGTAGGGATCAACTCCAATACAATGACCTCCAACCAATCCTGGTTTAAAAGGGATAAAATTCCATTTTGTTTCTGCAGCTTTTAGTACTTCTAAAGTATCAATATCCAATTTTTTTAAAATAATTGACAATTCATTAACCAGCGCAATATTTAAATCCCTTTGAGTATTTTCTATTACTTTTGCAGCTTCGGCAACTTTAATTGAAGGAGCCAAGTAGGTTCCAGCACTGATAAAAGAAGTGTAAAAAGTATCAATCCATTTTGCAACCTCAGGAGTTGACCCACTTGTTACTTTCTGAATATCTCCTAATTTTCTATTATTATCTCCTGGATTTATTCTTTCAGGACTATAGCCGCAAACAAAAGAATTTTTATTAGTTATATCATTAAAAACCAATCCCGATTCTTGCTCTAGTATTGGTACACATATTTCTTCTGTAGCACCAGGGAAAACAGTACTTTCGAATATTATGCATGGAATATTGAAATTTTTATTTATTTTTTGATTTTTAGCTCTAACTTTCAATGCATGACCTATTGTTTGACATGCAAGCTTCAACAAATTCATATCTGGTTTTTTAGATTCATCAATTGGAGTAGGCGTAGTTACAATAAAAACATCGCCATTTTGAAGTTCTTTCGCATCATTAGTAAAAGTAATTTTTGAGCATTTTTTTAATATATCTTTTGTGACTTCATTTGTTCTATCAATATTATTTTTTAAATCAATTATCCTTTTTTTATTAATATCAAATCCAATTACTTTTCTTTTGAAACTTTTTTTAAGAGTGTTCTCACTATTTTTTAAAAATATTTCTAAAGCCAAAGGCAATCCTACATAGCCCAAACCAATAATACAAACAGTACAATCATATTGATCTGGTAAATTTTCTTTATTTTTAGAATCTAAATTAAATTGCACTTAAATCAAATTTTTAAAATGATAATTTTTTAATTGTTTAAACAATACTATAAAAAGATTTATACCATTTAACAAACTGATGAATTCCACTTTCTATAGTTGTAGAAGGTTTATATTTAATCCAATCTTCTAGTAAGGAAGAATCTGAAGCAGTCGCCACTACATCTCCCATCTGCATTGGCATATTCTCCCTAATTGCTTTCTTATTAAGCGCTTTCTCCAGAGATTCGATATAGATATTTAAATTTGTTGGGTTTGAATTACCAACATTAAAAATTCTGAAGGGACTCCAGCTTGTAGATGGAATTGGATTTTTTTTATCAAAATTCTTATCTCCAAAAGGAGATTTTTCTAATAACCTATACAGAGATTCACTTACATCATCTACAAAGGTAAAATCTCTAGTCATTTCACCTCCATTAAACACTTTTATTTTTTCACCTTCTAATATTGCTTTAGTAAAAAGGAAGAGAGCCATATCAGGTCTCCCCCATGGACCATATACAGTAAAAAATCTTAACCCAGTTGTCGGCAATCCATATAAATGACTATAAGTATGCGCCATAAGTTCATTTGATCTCTTACTAGCTGCATATAAACTCACAGGATGGTCTACATTATCATTTTCGCTAAAGGGTAATTTTTCATTTCCACCATAAACAGAACTGCTGCTAGCATAGATTAAATGTTCTACTTCAAAATTCCTGCAAGATTCTAAAATATTACTAAAACCTACAATATTTGATTTGATATATGCATTCGGATTTTCAATAGAATATCTGACTCCAGCTTGTGCGGCTAAATTTACAACTTTTTTAAATTGGTATTTTTTAAAAAGTGAGCAAATCAAACTTGAGTCTTCCAAGTCACCCTTAATGAAATCGTATTCTGTTCCATTTAGTTCCGATAACTTATTTAATACATTTAACCTTTCTAATTTAAGATTTACATCATAATAATCATTAACATTATCAAAACCAACTACAGATATTTTTTTTTCTATTAATTTTTTTGTAAGATGAAATCCTATAAACCCAGCGACACCAGTAACAAAAATTCTCAAATTAATAACTTCCCATAATTTACTAAATATAAATATAAATATAAAATAATCAAGGACATCTTCAAAACAAGAGTGATTATTTTATATAAAATGATATATTTCTAAATGATGATCTTATAAATAGATGGAAAGTGAATGGGGTAAGACAATACTTATATTTTTTATTTCTACTTTTACGACTATTTTGTTAATACCTCTAGTAAATAAAATTGGATTAATATTTAATATCTTAGATATCCCAGAAAAAAGAAAACAACACAAAAAACCTATTGTCAGAATTGGTGGAATTGCAATAATTATAAGTTTTTTAGTATCTTTTATTTTCATAAAGAATATATTAGTACTAGATATAGAAACAATCGAAGGCTCCTTTAACTCGATATTTATTATATTAATTTCTTCATTTTTTACACTTGGTTTAATAGATGATATTGTTCATTTAAGTGCAATGAAAAGATTAATAATACAATTTTTAATTGCTTCACTAGCTTTTTTCATCGGTATAAATATAGGAACAATTGATCTGCAATTATTTAATACAAATCTAATTATTAATTTTCCTTTATTTATAAAATTTTTAATTACAATAGTTTGGCTTACAGGTATAACTAATGCAATAAACTGGTTGGATGGTTTAGATGGTTTAGCATCAGGAATAACTATCATAATTGCTTTAACTATATCCTTAATTGCATTTGAAAATAACTATATATCAATATCACTATTATCAATAGCATTAGCGGGCTCAAATTTAGGATTTCTGATTTTTAATTATTATCCTTCCAAAATTCTTATGGGTGATTGTGGTTCATATTTTTCTGGATTTACAATTGCATCATTATCATTAATGTCCACAAAAATTGTAGATTCATCATCAAATATATTTTCGTTTGACACCAAATTCCTAATTACATTCTTTATATTAGCCTTACCAATTTTAGATATGCTTAAAGTCATTTTGCAAAGATTGAGTAACAATAAATCTCCTTTTTATCCTGATAGAAATCATCTACATTATTTACTTATTGATTCGGGTTTAAATCACAAAACATCAGTAAATATGATGTATATAATATGCCTTTTTTCTTGTTCTCTTGGATTATTTTTTCATGATCAAAAGTATTGGAGCCTTTCTTTAATTTTTTCTGTAATACTAATTTTATTTTTAATAATTTTTACCAAAAAAATCAAAAAATTAAATTAGGTTTAAAAAAACTTGAGAAAGTAATTTAGATATTAATTTATTGATTGGAAATTATTATTTTAATGTCTTAATTTTTTTTAAAGTAATATAGATGAGAGATATCCTTTTTATTGTTAAAGATTAATTTTCTTAAAAATAGCTATAGAAACAAGATAAAATAGATTTAACAAAAACTAATTTACAAATAATCAAAGAAGTTTTTGACAGAGATGTATTATCTCCGGATAAAAAATTAATGTGAGTTTTCTTTCCCATTGATAGACACTAAAATCAGTCGGGGGAAGAAAAATTAGCCGGATTCCTACTTCCTATCTATTAAATATAATGTATTAAGATTAGAAGATCGAATAAATAAATGGAGCAACAACTGTACCTTGAGTAAATACAAGCAGAGCTCCCATTAAAACAATTGTTATTATCAAAGGGGCTAACCAATATTTTTTACGTACTTTCAAAAAATCCCATATGTCCTTTGCTAACTCAATAAAGTCATTCATTTTAAAATTAATTTAGATAAATAATTTTCTCCGTCTTTTTATAATAATCTTTTTTTAGTTTTATTTACTTAATTTAAAATATTTTTTTAAACTAAACTAATTTTTAAGAATTTCTCCATTGAGAAACAAGATTTTTTGGAATCAACAATATCTAACATTTAAAAAATTCTTTTAAAATTAAATAGTTTCTTTTCTGCATTTTCTTTATAAGAATTTGTTTTACCTTTTTTAATTCTTAAAGGATCATAATTAAAAATCTTCATTATTAATGCAATAGGTTGCAAAACAATAATAAATACTAAGCCAAGAATTAAATGACTATTAATCCATCCCAAAATATTACCAATTTTCATCCAAAATTTATAAGGATAAAAAAGGAGTCTAGGATTAATGGCTCCAATTATTAAAAAAGGAATGCCAATCAACAAAGTCCATGTTCTAAAATAATGATCATTTATCATAGGTAAAAACCAACCTATTAAGATTGGGAATCCCAATCCTATTAAAATTGCAAATTCACGAAGTTGTTTTTTAGAAATATCGCTTTTCAAAATCAATCCAATTCAAATTCCTGTTTCCAATTCTCATTTTCTTCTTGGTGGGGCTGATCTTCCTTCATAAGAATTTGATTTTGAAGTACAAGTACATCCATTTCAGTCCTCATAAAACAACGATAAGCATCTTGAGGTGTACAAACAATAGGTTCCCCCCTTACGTTAAAAGAAGTATTTACGATGCTTGGGCAACCGGTTCTTTTCTTAAAAGCATGAATTAAATTATAGTAACGAGGATTTGATTCTCGGCTTACAGTTTGTACTCTGGCCGAATAATCAACATGTGTAATAGCAGGAATAGTAGATCTTGATATATTTAATTTATCAATCCCAAAAAGTTTTTCTTGTTCTTTTGACATTTTTTTTCTTAATTCACTCTTAACAGGTGCAACTAATAACATATAAGGACTTTTTGTATTCATTTCAAATTGATCAGAAACATTTTCTTCTAAAACCGATGGAGCAAATGGACGAAAACTTTCTCTGTATTTAATTTTTAGATTCATAACACTTTGCATATTTTGATTTCGAGGATCACCAATAATAGATCGTCCACCAAGAGCTCTTGGTCCAAATTCCATTTGGCCATTAAACCAGCCTATTACTTTTCCATCCTCAAGGATCTTCGCAAGTTTTTCAAAGAGTGTATAATCATCAAGTTCCATAAATGATGCATTTACTTTATTCAAATAATCGATAATTTCTTCATTGCTAAAACTACATCCTAAGTAAGTTCCCTTCATTGAATCATGAGGATTAACCTTTCTTGGTCTTTTTAAATATTCGTGCCAACCTATGAGTGCAGCTCCTAAAGCCGAACCAGCATCTCCACTAGCAGGTTGAATCCAAATATTTTCGAATATTTTTTCTTGGAGTAATTTACCATTTGCTACGCAATTTAAGGCAACACCACCAGCGAGACAAAGATTCTTTAAACCAGATTCTTTTTTTATAGATCTGGCAAGTTTGATTACAATTTCTTCAGTCACAACTTGAATCGAAGCTGCCAAGTCCATATGAAATTGAGTCAGCTCCTTTTCTTTATCTCTTGGCGGAGATCCAAAAAGTTTATGAAATTTATTGCTAGTCATCCTAAAGCCACGATGATATTTAAAAAAACTAACATCTAATTTGAATGAACCATCATTTTTAATATCTATAAGATTATCTTTTATTTTTTTTACAAATTTTGGTTTACCATAAGGAGCTAATCCCATTAATTTATATTCTCCTGAATTTACTTTAAATCCGCAATAATACGTAAATGCTGAGTAAAGAAGTCCTAAAGAATGCGGGAAACTTATTTCCCACTTTGGTTTTATTTGATGCCCCTTTCCTATCCATGTTGAGGTTGTTGCCCACTCTCCTACCCCATCCATGCATAGTATTGCAGCCTCTTCAAAAGGACTTGGATAAAAAGCGGCTGCCGCATGAGACAAGTGATGCTCAGAAAAGAGTAATTCTGGTAAAACAGACTCAGTATTTGGAGAAAGTTCCTTTTGAATTAATTTAAATTTCTTTTTAAGTTCTGACTTTAAGAAAAGCTTTTCTTTTAACCAAACTTGCATTGCTGCAATAAATGATCTACCTCCTCTTGGAGCAGCTCCAATATAAGTCTCAAGAAGTCTCTCAAAAGTAAGGAGAGGCTTCTCATAATATACGATTAATTTAACATCTCTCAAATCAATATTTTGAGATTTAAGGCAATAATGAATTGCATTTTTGGGGAATCTAGAGTCATGCTTCTTTCTAGAAAACCTCTCTTCTTGAACTGCAGATATAATTTCTCCATCACATATTAATGAAGCAGCACTATCATGATAAAAACAAGAAATACCAAGAATATATTTAGTCACTTGTCATTTAAAATAATTTTTTAGTTACTAATTAGATGACAAGAAAATGTACACTTTAAAATTCACTTATCATTTTTTAAATTTTAACATACATTTAAAAATGAAATTTATCTGAATAAAGAGAAACTTATTAAATTAAATCTTTTAATTAGAAATTGGATTAAATAAGATGTTTCTATAGGGTAGCCAAAATCTCGCAAATGGTGAAAAGTTAAGCCAAGTTATCAATATAAATAAAGAATTCAAATGAATTAGTAATATAGTTATTTGTTTGGGAAATTGCTTTATCTTTAGTGAAGGTAGATTAGTTCCTATTATTAAAAGGACAGGAAATAAGAACAAGCTAAACCGGTCAAGAATTGCAGTATTGCCGGGAGTTATAAATCCAATAATTAATGTTATAAAAGCAAAATAGGAGATACATTCTAAAATTCTAGATTCAACATCATTATTGGTGAATTTCTTCTTGTAAATTAAAAAAATTAATGCATAAAAGCAGTATAAAAAGGACCTCACATAAAACCCTTTAGATGAATATTGCGTAGCCAAATAAATTTGATAATAATATTCAAATGAAATATTCATAAGAAAAATAATAAATAAACCTGCTAAAGTCAAAACTGAAGCTAAGTAAAATGGATTATTTTTAATAATTTTATATACAAAAGGGATATAATAAATAATTACAAAAATACCTGAAATGTGAAATCCTAAAGCCAGAACACCAAAAAAAACAGACAAAATAATTTTTTCCTTTCTTATAAAATTTATAACCATAAAAGAAAGGCCTATTGCGACTGATTGCCTTGTAAATCCTCCACCAACTACCATTATTAGATAAGGAAATGCTATAGACAACCCAAGGAAAGGTCTTGGCAATGTATTTAAAAAATAAACTAAAGAGAATATGAAAATTGCTGCACAAACTGTATTTACGTAATAAATCGCACCGTCATAGTTTTTAAAAAAATTAATAAGATAATAATAAAGAGGCTCTGGTTTAAAAAGGATCTGAGAATATGATTGTTCAACATTATCTATCATTTCTAAGTAAGTCTCCCAATCACCTCCAACTCTGTCCCTTAATCCAATAAAAAGAGTATAAATTGTAGAAATTACTATAGATAAATTTAAGCTCCATTTGTAATTGGATTTATATAATGAAAAAAATACAGGTATAAAAAAAAACAAATAATAAATGAACATTCTTTAAATCAGAGTGAAATTAGCATCGTGATTATTTTCTATATTTTATCTATAAAAGGGTTTCAAACAATTATTTAAAAATACATACATAAAAAAATTTTTAGTGAAATATTTGCTTTTTGAAAATTTGAGAAATTCTGATAGCTTCTTCCATATTATTAGTATTAATATTACCTAAAAATTTTAGATAATCCGAAAACAAGCTAGTAAAGTAACTTTCAACACTATTTGTTCTTATGAATTCAAGTTTTTCATTTATTAAAGATTTAATTCGACTATTATTCAAACTCAAATAATCATCAATAGAAATATAGGTTTTTGGATTTAATATATTTCTTAAAATGTTTGGATTAGTATTTATTATCGGAACTGATTTAGCCATAAGAACAGGAATATAAGACCCTTGTAAATAACCATTTTGTGCAGAGTTTTCTAGACAAATTGCAGATTTATATTTCGAAAACAACATTTGTGCATTTAAATAGTAATCATTTGTTTCGTCTGGAACTTTGGTCGCATATAAGCCAAAAAGTTTAATATCCTTATCTTTTTTTAACTTAAAAAAATCACTAATTTTCCGGTAATTGGATGATATAAATACTGTTTCATCGATTTTCGAATCAACTGTATCCAAAGTTTTAAAATAACCTGATAAATATTCATTTGCTAATAAATTGAAGTATAAACTTTTCTTACCTAAATGAGAAATCTTAAGAGAGCAATTTATGGGTCTAAAATATCTATAAGAGTGCTCAGTACTTTCTAAAGAATAGTATATTATTTTTTCGCGTTTTATGAATGACTTTGCTAATACTAAATAATCTGCCCTAGATAAGTGATCACTAAATAAACGATAGTTCCAATAACGATTATTATTCAATAATTTTTTTATTAAGAAACTTTTTTCAAGTTCAAATTTGTGTTTTCCGTATAAGAGCATAATAATTGAAGAAAGATTAAAATTATTTGAAAGAAATATTTAATTCAAATCATAATTCCGTTAATTTAAAATATAATCAAGTGTAAATAGACAATTGTTTCATTATCTTTTAGATTTGAATATATCTCAAAAATTTGCTAAATTAAAAAATTATAAATCATGATTACTTTTAAGTTAATCTTTTTATCTATATTATTTTTAAATGAGTTGGCTTAACGATATAAAAGAAGGGAAAAGATTTAGATTTGGGAGTAATTGGAAAGATTTTGTAGAGAATAATTTAAACGAAGAATCAGTTAAACAGGCGATTTCTTGTACGAAAACTATTTTAGATGAATCTAAAATAGATATCAAAGATAAAACTGTTGTTGATATTGGTTGCGGAAGTGGTTTATTTAGTTTGGTCGCGCTCGAACTAGGGGCAAAGTATGTGATGAGTTTTGACTTTGATCCTGAATCTGTAAATTGTACAAATAATTTATTAAGATCTAGAAATTTTGATGAAAAAAATTATAAGTGCACTGAAGGTAATATCCTTGATGAGGATTTTATAAAAACTTTAGGCAAATATGATTTTGTTTACAGCTGGGGGGTATTACATCATACAGGAGATCTTTATCAAGCATTAAGTAATGCTTCTTTACTAGCTGAGAATAATGGATTAATCTTTCTATCATTATATCAAAAAACAATATTTGATCCACTTTGGAGAATAGAAAAAAAATTTTTTAGTAGTTCTTCAAAAAATATTCAATTAGTAATTTGTAAAATTTGGATAATATTATTAAAAAGCCTTTATACCCTTAAAGGTAAATCCTTCAAAAAAATAGTTGCAAATTATTTTATGAAAAGAGGGATGAATTTTTACAATGATCTTTATGATTGGTTAGGAGGCTACCCATATGAAGGAATAGATACTAAAGATTGCGTAAAATTTTTTAATACACTTGGTTTTATAAATATATTGCTAAAAAAAAGATCAAAATACTTTGCCATCTCAAGTGGATGTAACGAATACATTTTTTCTAAAGCTAAATAATTTTCTATAAAATAATGAGAAAAATATTTAGATATAAGGGTATTAAAAAATATTAGTTTGATATATTAGGAATCGATAAAAGCAGATCAACCTAAGAAAACTTACTAAAGAATACTTTAAGTTACAGCCAAAGGATCAGAAAGATGTTATAAAACATCAAAACTGAAAATCAAAGCAAAGAAGTTTTTATATTTTTCTAATTAATACTTCAATATTCCATTAATTTTTCCAATAAATTCTTTTTTGATATGTAGTTGGATACATTTGTGTAACTGTATAAGTGTTCATAATTTAGTATTGGTTTTGTTTTGATAGAACTATATATCGTTCTTTTATGCCTGCACAAGAATTAATTTCAAATTTTTTAGAACATAATTTGGTTTTTAATAAAAGGGATCAATTTTGTTTTTTGCAATTTATGGATATTCATCACAACATTGCAAAGGTTCCAGACTATGGAGTAATGACTAATTTTAGTTCAGATGTTTTAGCTGCAGAAGTTGACTCAAGCTCTGAAAAGACAAGGAATAGATGGATACCTAAAAGTAATTATAAATATAAAGTTTATATTGAAAGAGTCAAAAGATTGGATAATTGCTTAAATGTTATTTATAAATATATTACAGAAAATTATGATCCTTCAGAAATCAATGTTTGTTTAACCAGTGACCATGGTCAATCATATTTGAGTGATGATAATTATTGGTTATCAGCTGCAAGAACAAAAGCTATTTGGCTTTTAAAGTCAGGTAATCAAAAAGGTGAGAATATTATGGAATATACTGAGGGTGTTGATGTTTTTAATACAATACTTTCAGATTGCGAAATTAATTTTGATAAAAATGTTGATGGTAAATTACCCTTTGCATGTGGTGGAGATAGTAAAAGAGATTTTTCTTTCTGTCACAGTATTTATCCTGGACAAACTTATAAAGCAGTAATTAATGCTGAACATGGAAGGTACATTTATGAAACTACAAATCCAATTAAAAAAGTATTGATGTTTTGAAAAATGATTTCAAGATAAAGATTTTCAAATCGAAAAATAGTCAATATTCTTTTAATAAAGAAGAAGTAAGAAAAATAGTTTTTGGGAAACTTAAAAAGTAGTTTTATAAAGTTAGAAAATAAAAGATTTTTTGATATATAAAATTTAATAAATTTTTGAAGAATATAATTACTATTTTTAAAATAAACTACTTACTACAAAAACATATTAAATGCTCGCCATTACCTTTTTCATTCCAAATATCATCTAAGTGCCAACCTTTTTTCTTAATAAGACCTTTTTCATATAATTCTTGCATCATATATATCTTTTCCCAGGTAAAAGTAGTATCAAAAACTTTAACTTTTTTAAATCCTGCAGTTTGCATCATGTATTTAATAGATTTACTCGTAAAGTAATTTAGATGAGCAGGATATGAAAAGTAAGGATGATTCGAGATATCAATCTTAAACAAATAGGAATTAAAATTTGGAACAGCTATTACACAAGATCCATTATCACTCAGAGAACTATATATAAGCTTTGCTTCTTGAAGAGGATTTGACAAATGCTCAAAAGTATCAAAACTAAAAACAAAATCAAAAAATTTTTTATATTTATATAAATCAGTATTTAGTACACCATTAATAATTCCTCCAGATTCTTTTTTTAAGTAATTTAGTAAATCTTGATTAAAATCTAAAGCATAAATATTCTTATTTTTTTTCAACATTGCAAAAGAAAACCATCCAGTTCCACAGCCATAATCCATAATCTTCATTTTTGCAAAATCCATTTTAAAAATTTCAACTTCTGAAGCAATTTTTACTATGGAATATGCAGTCTCATGCATTGAGGAAGAATAACTAAATTTCCTCCACTCAACAATATTTTTTTCTTCTGTAAAAGTATAATAATGATTCAAGAATTCCTCTGAGGGTCTTGGAAAAAAAGCAAAATCAATATTTTTATTAAAAAATAATTCCGGACACAAAACACCCTTTTTTAAAATCAACTTTAAATATTTTTTTAAAAGTAATAATCCCTTAGGATTGCTTTGCAGATTTTTTATTCTTTCCTTACAAATTTGATTTGAAAGAGGACAAATACTTTCTTTCATAATTAATAAATGTATATATTAAATACCTCTATGAGTATTTATTTAAATAAGTTTTACATATTAAATAAAACATATCTTTGAATAATTTTATTATAAAGGCAATAAGATTCCAAAACTCATCCAAAAATAGAAATTACATATTTAACAATTTTACAAGAATTCAACAAGTAAGAAAAGAAACTAAAATCAGTTAATATAGATTAATAAAAGCTTTTTAAAATAGAAATATTCGTCAAGCTATTATCAATACATCTTTTAAGATTCAATGAAAATAAAACAGATATCTATAAATATATTTCTTTCCTTATTCTCAATTTACTTACCTCTAATTCTATTTAGCTTAATAAGTTTTTATAGTCCAAATAATATTAATAAAGTTTTGTGGGATAAAAAAAAGGGAGAAGATTTACGATTAAAAATATCTGCAATAAATTCAGGATATTCGCCTGAACGTCACCCAAACTATTTTCTTAATCTAATAAATAAAAATGAATACTATCCAATTGGGGGATATCCATATAAAAATAATTATTTATGTAATGAAGGATATGGCCTTTTTAAGTATAAATCTGATAGGTTTGGCCTTAGAAATTTAGATACCAAATGGGGAAGAGTTAAAAACATCCCTAATATTTTTTTAATTGGAGATTCTTTTATTCATGGACATTGTGTGTCTGAAAAAGATACGATCCCAAGTCATTTGGAGAGATTGACTGGTAAAAATACTATAAATTTAGGTATGGCAGCAAATGGTCCATATGAATATATGGCAAATCTAAATTTAATAATAAATCCAATTATTAAAAATTCAGAATATACCAATTCGGTTGTACTTACATTTTATACAAATGATAATGATAAGGAAAGGACTGAATTAAATTTAAAAAGATTAAAATTATTAGATTCAAATAAACCGATAATAAAATATACAGAAAAAGAAAGCTTAAGGCCCTCTTCAAAATATTTAAAAAGTCTAGAAGCTATTTATAAAAATAATGATTTTGTGCAAAATTCTGAGGAATTAGTCTTAAGAGTCAGAAATCCTTCAAAAAAATAGTTGCAAATTATTTTATGAAAAGAGGGATGAATTTTTACAATGATCTTTATGATTGGTTAGGA
>MDTB01186660.1_pt1 | contig 22758 bp, 31 predicted proteins | sample 811161 | NCBI WGS metagenome assembly MDTB01 (sample SAMN05326650, study PRJNA326480) | marine metagenome | isolation source: seawater | place: Mediterranean Sea | collected 2009 | reverse complement strand
TGCAGGGTCTACAGGATCGGCAGGTAGTGCAGGTTCTGCAGGCTCAGCAGGGTCCGCAGGTAGTGCAGGCTCAGCAGGGTCCGCAGGTAGTGCAGGCTCGGCAGGATCAACAGGTAGTGCAGGGTCCTCAGGGTCAGCAGGAAGTGCAGGTTCAGCAGGAACATCAGGACAAGATGGTAATTCTTATATGCATACTCAAGGTATTGCATCTAAGATATGGATTGTAAATCATGAAATGGGTACACAGACTGCCGCCATAACAGTTTTTGATGAAAATTATAAAGTAATTCAACCTGAATCTATGCAATCAGTGACAACTGATTCTATTAAGGTTGTATTTCCTGAACCAAGACGAGGTTATGTATCAGTGACATTTGGAGCATCTTCTTCAGGTTCAGCAGGTTCAGCAGGGTCCGCAGGTAGTGCAGGCTCAGCAGGGTCCGCAGGTTCAGCAGGGTCCGCAGGATCAACAGGTAGTGCAGGGTCCGCAGGATCCGCTGGAAGTGCAGGGTCCGCAGGTAGTGCAGGTTCATCTGGAACATCTGGTAGAGATGGTGGTGTTTTTATACACACTCAAACATTACCTTCAAGAAGATGGACTGTAACACATGCGTTAAATTCAAGACCAATTGCTTTTACTGCAACAAATTTACAGCATGAAGTAATTTATCCTGAAACTGCACAATACATAGATGTCAATACTTTAGTTTTAGTTTTTGCATTACCTACTACAGGATATGCCGCTTGTACATTTGGTGCGGATGGCACCGCAGGTTCAGCAGGTAGTGCAGGGTCTACTGGCTCAGCAGGTTCAACTGGCTCAGCAGGTTCTACAGGATCAACAGGTAGTGCAGGTTCAACTGGTAGTGCAGGTTCATCTGGTACATCTGGAGCAGATGGAGCAGGATCTCCAAGTGGACATCAATCATCGATTCAATATCACGCAACTTCAGGGTGGTCAGGAGTAGAACATTTTACGATGATAACTACTGGGTCAGATGCTACAGTAAATCTCACAGGCACACTAAATATTACAGGTAGTCAAACTGTTTCATCGAATATGACTGTAGGCGGTCAACCGGTAGTAGTTGAGCAGGAAGCACAAAGACTCGCATTAGCGTTAGGATAATTATGGCAAACAATTTTAGATCAAAAACTTCATATAGCACATCTACTGAATATTTTATGCAGGAAGATGGCACTACAGGAGCAGGATTAGGTGATAACATACGCTTAGAAGATGGTACTGCACATGATAGTGGTACTTTTGGAGGGTTTTTCTCACTTGAAAGTTTATCAAATACTACATTTTATCAATGTCCAGATAGCACAACGGCAATGATTTTAAGTATGTCAATCATAAACAAATCTGATGACACAGTATCATGCATTGTTTATTTACATTCATCTACGGCTGAAACAAAAACAGTTTCAACTGCATCCGTAACAGAAACAAATGCAAATGTTACATTGTTTCATGGTGTTCCGATCCCTACAAACACAACTCTTGAAGTTATGGGTGGTCAAAAAATTATATTACAACCCACTGATAAATTAATACTAAAATCTAATTCTTCTAATGGAGTTGACGTTACCATGTCTATAATGGAGATGACCTAATGGCATACATTGGTGGAAGTGAAGCACAGGCACAAAAAAGACAAAATAGATTTTGGAATTTTACAGTCACATCACCAACAAACACTTTTCAAGGTAATGATGATAGAGGTAATCCTCTTACACTTCCAAATTCATATGAACAATATGCGGTATATTATAATGGTGTAAGATTATCATATATTTCAGACTATACACATTCAGGTAGTGTTCTTACATTTAATCAAACAACAAATAATGGAGATGTAGTAGGTGTAGAAGTTTTTACATCTAATGAAATATTTTCTGTAAAAGATCCTTTACCGATTACAGGAGGTGTTGCCACTGGTAATTTACAGGCACCTGATTTTGCGAGAACTAATACAAACCAACCGTCAGATAATAATTTATTATCTAGAAAGAATGCTCCATATTTAGGAAATAATTCTTTAGTTAGAACAAACGCATCAGTTATAGATGCTGATCTTGATATACCAATAAATACAAATGGCATGTCAGCAGGTCCTATAGAAATTGCAAATAATGTTACAATAACAGTTAATGGTAGTTGGGTAGTAGTATGAGTACAATAAAAGTAGATACAATAACACCTAATGCAAATGGTCAATTTGTCACAATAGACGGAGATTTGTATTGTCAAAATGTTAGTGTTTCTGACTTAATAATGACAAATGAAAAACCTGGTGCATTACCTAATAGTGTAGATGGTACAAAAGGACATTGGATCTTTCAAGAGGGTAGTGAAAACATATATATCATTAATCATAACAATGGAAAAAAATATAAAATAGTTCTTGAGGAAGTATAATGGCTATCACATCAAGAAGTGGTTATACACCAATGGCGGCAAAAACTATACAGACTTTTACCACCGCTGGAACACATACATGGAATAGACCAGATGGATGCGTTAGAATAAAAGTACAACTTGTAGGAGCAGGTGGAGGAGGAGCAGGTATGTGTGAATCAGGAGGTGCTGGAGGTTACTCAGAAAAATATATTGATGTAACAGATATCTCATCCGTTACTATCACGGTAGGAACAGGTGCAGATAGAGTATCTTATTATGGAGTAGCAGGTAATGGTACAACAACTTCTTTTGGTTCTCATTTAAGTGCAAGTGGCGGATTTGGTGCAAATCAACATAATTCTCATGAAGGTGGTAGAGGAGGACTTGGGAGTGGAGGACAATTAAATCTGTATGGTGGTAAAGGCTCAGGACACGGAGATAGTATGGGATCATGGGGACCTAATACAGGAGGGGCTTCATTTTTTGGTGGGGGTCACGGAAGACAACATAGTAATAATGCTTCACAAGATGATGATAGGCATTGTGCATGGGGAGCAGGAGGTTCTGGAGGTGATACAGATGGTGGTGGTCAACATGGAAGTCATGGCAATCATGGTGCAGTAGTTGTTTACGAATTCTATAATAAATGAGAACATATGGGAATAGATTTTAGAGGTGGACAAGATCCCACCGTACCAAAAACAATACAAGTATTCGAGTCAACAGGAAATTATACTTGGACACGACCTGAAGGTTGTACACACATACGAGTACAGTTATGTGGTGCAGGAGGAGGTGGTACAGGATATTTAGAATCAGGCGGAGCAGGAGGATATTCCGAAAAATATATTGATGTGAATAATATTTCTACTGTTGATCTTACAGTAGGAAGCGGTGGTGGTAGTGTTCATTATTATGGAAATGCTGGTGACGGAGGAACAACATCATTTGGAAGTCATCTTTCTGCATCTGGAGGTTATGGTGCGAATAGAAATCATCAACATGAAGGCGGTCAAGGTGGAGATGGAACAGGAGGAGATCTAAATATTACAGGAGGAAAAGGATCAGGTCATGGAAATTCTTTTGGTCATTGGGGACCTAATAATGGAGGTATATCATATTTTGGTGGTGGTAATGGAAGAAGACATAGTGATGGAGGTGATAATACTGGAGAACAATTGGCGGCTCCAGGTTCAGGCGGTTCAGGAAATACACCAGATGCATCAAGAGACGGTAATGATGGCAGACACGGTATAGTTATTGTACACGAATATTACGAAAGTAAATAATGCCTTTTAATTCAAGAAATAGTGATACAAGTTATTCAATTCCTAAAACAATTCAAGTGTTTGAGTCAACTGGTTCTCATACGTGGACAAGACCTACTGGTTGTGTAATGATACATGTACAATTGTGCGGTGCTGGTGGAGGTGGATCTGGATATGTTGAATCAGGTGGAGCAGGAGGTTACTCTGAAAAATATATTGATGTAACAAATATATCTTCTGTACCTGTTTCCGTAGGATCTGGTGGCAATGCAACTAATTATTACGGAAACTCTAGTGATGGTGGTTCAAGTTCATTTGGTAATCATCTTTCCGCTTCTGGAGGTTATGGTGCAAACAGAAATCAACAACATGAAGGTGGTAGAGGAGGCTTAGGATCTGGCGGTGATATTAATCTTTATGGTGGTAAAGGATCTGGTCATGGAAGTGGCAATAGTCATTGGGGATCTAATACTGGAGGTCGTTCTTATTTTGGAGGTGGCAATGGAAGAAGACACAGTGACAATACTGATAATACAGGAGCACAATTAGCCGCACCTGGTACAGGAGGTGCAGGAGGAAAAGGTGATGGCAGTGGTACAGGTAGCGTAGGTCGACATGGTATTGTCATAGTACACGAATATTATAAGGAATAAAAAATGAAAGCATTAGTATCAAAAACAGAAAATGGAAGAGTGTTAGAAGTAAAAGAAGATGAAAATATTTTTCAGGTTCATGAATCAATGCAGTGGATAACTTGTCCAGATGATTTAGATCCAAAAGAATATGTCTACAATTATGAAACTGACCAATTCGATTATTTTATTAAAGAAACATCATTAGAGATAAGAAAATCAGTAGCAAGAAGAATAGGTTATTTGCCTTTAGGTGACCAACTAGATATGATGTATAGAGATATAAAAGCGAATGGTGTATTAAATAATGAAGGTGAATGGTACAAACATGTCACAAAGGTGAAAAATGACATCACAGAGGATAATGTATAGGAAAATAAAATTTCCTCATTTTGATGCTGAAAAAATAGACGATATTTATTATAATCTTTTTAGAAATTCTTCAGAAAAATTCAAGTCAGAAATTCACGATATATATTTTGGTAAATTTTTTCGTTACGAATACGAAGGTAAGGAAAAATATTGGGGTAATGCTATGGGTGTTGAGGCATCCGATAAGCAGATAGATTATCTCTTTCAGATACACGATGAATTTGACACTCCATTATGTCTCACACTTAATAGTCTCGAAACTCCTCATGAGTTATTAGACAAAAAAGAATTATTAGATCAACTTATAGATTTTATTGGTTCTTTTTATGAGAGAGGTTTGAGACATTGTATACTCTCATCAAATCATATTATCAGAAGTAAAATACTTCATAAAGCATTTCCTGAAATGCGATGGGAAAATACTGTTAATCAGAGAATAATGGATGCACAAACGGCATTAGACTTTATCTTTAATGGTTATGATATACTAATGCTTGATAGAAGTCTTAATAGAAATATAAAAGAATTGAGAAGAATAAAAAATGCAGTAGATTATTATAATGAGAAATACAAACCGGATAAAAAAGTTACTACATGTCTTCTAGTCTCTGAAACTTGTATCAATAACTGTCCGTTCAAGAAAGAACATGATTCAGTAGGTGAAAAAATAGGTGCAGAATATTTTAGAGGATTAAGTAATTTAAGTTGTGATAATTGGAGATTTACAGACTTTGGATTGATACCGAGAAATGGAGTTGATATTGTTGCAACAGACAAAGACATGTGGAATAAATGGTCAGAATTAACAGATTGTTTTAAGTTTTCAGGAAGGTTCACACAATATAATCAAACGGAAGGTTCATCGCCTTTTTATAAAATGTGTTGGTTGTTTACGGAGCATCATAGTGTTAATAAACTTAAAGCATCTTTTTATGTTCCAAATACAGATGAAATTGTTTATTCGGATTCATTTGGTGAGATTATAGAGCATAATTTAGAACCAATACACACATGGATTCACGGTCACGTTTTTTCATCAGTACCAGATTTTAGATCTAAATTAAAACTGATAGATAATACAAAATCTATATGGAAGACAAGCGAAGGTAAACGTTTAGAAAAAATATTGATGAATTGTAAATCTCAATGTTGGGATTGTCATGAATGTGAAATAGTTTTTAAGACTAGAAAATTTGATTCGGGATTACAAATAAATGCAAACCACTAGATTAGATACAAATGAAGTTTATGTTATTGATGATTTTATATCAACTGCATATCAAGATCTTCTTGAAAAAACTTTTCTATCAAATAGAATTGATTTACGTTTTGAGAATGATATAGGACATGCTGATGCGAGAGACATTGGCAATTTTGGTTTTGGACGTACATTAAGAACAGATGGTGCTGATTGTCAGAAATGGGATTTAATATGTTTACCAATGGTTTATGATGCAATGTATGCGATAAAAAGAGAAGTTGCATGGGTGAGACAGGGTAGAGTATTTATGACAACATCAGGTACTCCAAATAAAGAAGATGTGTATCATGTAGATACACCTACGTATCACATAGTCGTGTTATATTATGTTCATGATTCTGAAGGTGATACTTTATTATCAGATAAAATACATGATGAGCATGAGAGATTAAATGATATGCCATACTCTAAATTTTATGAAAACGAATCTTTAGGTGTTTATAAAAGTGTAACACCTAAAAAAGGTAGAGTTGTTATTTTTAATGGGTTGAGATATCATTGCTCAACTCGACCGTCAAAAGGCTATAGAACCGTAATAAATTATAATGTGATATGATTAATAAAATTATTATTGTAGGTGGAGGTAGTTCAGGATGGATGACTGCGGCCGCTATCAAACATAAATTTCCAGAGATAAACTTAACACTAATTGAATCTAAAAAAATACCTACAATAGGTGTTGGTGAATCTACTTTAGGATTTATCAATGAATATTTTAGTTTATTAGATTTACATGATGATGAGTGGATGTCTGAATGTGATGCTACGTATAAAAATTCAATACAATTTACAAATTTTCACAAGCCAAATACTAAATTTCAATATCCATTTGGTAATTTACAGACTCCTAGATTGAACTCGGACAAAATTAATATCAGATTTGTTCAAGAGTATATGAAACTCAAACGAGTAAATTCTTATGTAACAAATCAAGACTTTGTTAGATACTTTAATATCAATGGATTATTAGCAGAGTTTAATAAGCAAACAAAAGAACCTTTGGAGGGTTATAATTTTAGAAAAGATACTGCCTATCACTTTGATGCAGAATTATTAGGTCAATATCTAAAGAAAAAATTTTGTAAAAAAATAAATTATATTGAAGGTACTGTAGACGAAATCATCACATCATCTAAAGGAATAGAGTCAATTCGTGTTCATGATAAACAATATTCTTCTGATCTTTTTATTGATTGTACAGGGTTTAAGTCTTTACTAATGACAGAGGTAGAAGATGATTTTATACCTTTTGAGTATTTAATGAATGACAGAGCCGTTGTAGCAAGAATGCCTTATAAAAATGTTGAAGAGCAGAAAAAATTTGTTAGAAATGTGACTGATTGTAAGGTAATGGATTCTGGATGGATATGGGATATACCTTTGTGGAATAGAAAAAGCAAAGGTTACGTTTATTCTACAAAGTTTATTGATGATGAACAAGCGGAGATAGAATTTAGAACAGAGACAGGACACGAAGATGATGTTTTTTATGTTGACTTTAGACATGGTATAAGAAAAAATGCATGGGTAAAAAATGTATTGACAGTTGGATTGTCATATGGATTTATAGAACCTCTTGAGTCTACAGGTCTTTTTTCGACACATGAAAATATTTTAAGATTGATTCAAGTATTAGAAAACTCAGAAAAAGAAGTAAATTTAATTGAAAAAGATATGTTTAATATTCACCTAAGATTATTTTTACTTGACTTATCAGAATTTGTGTCAGTTCATTATGGGTTATCAAGAAACAGACATACAGAATATTGGAGACATGTTACAGAAAATGTGAGTATTGATCAAGTAAAAGATAAGTATTATTTCAATACCTTGAAATTTTTGCAAATGGGGTTCAGACAAAATTTATTTGAGGAACCTTTGACTGATGGAGGAATGATTTATATACTTGCAGGTATGGATCACAATTTTGTTCCAAGCACACGACTCAAATTTGCAAATGATAATATATTAGATTTATCACATCAAAAAGAATTGTATACAAATTTTAGAAGCACTATAGATCATAGAATAAATTTAATTAGTTCTTTTCAATCTTCATATGAATTCCTGAAACAACATGTTTACTACAAAGACTAACATCATAGGTGAAGGATATAGAAAACATCTACTAGATAGATTACTAAATGATAACTTGTGGGCGTATTTGCGTTCTGTAGTACGTAATGATTTAAGTGAAAAAGATGAAAGTTTTGCATTTACGATTTACAATAATTTAATATTGAAACCCAGAGAGGAAAGAGTTGAACCATATGATAGTTTGTTTTTAGGTTTGATGTGTAATTTATTCGATGCCTTTGGTTTAGAGGATGGTCGAGTAATAAGAATTAGAGCAGGATTATTTTTAAGAAAGGACAAAAATTATATTCACACGCCTCATGTAGATTATAATTTTGACGATCCTATTATGGGTGATCATTTTAACATTGTATACTATTTTAACACAACTGATGCACCATCGTATCTTTATGAAGAAACTCAAAAAGATTTTATAGAACAAGAAGAGTTTAGAAAAGATCCTCACATATTTGCATCAAAATATAAATTCACAGTACGTGATAAAAGTCAATGTATAGAGAATACGGCAGTGATGTTTGATGGTAAATACTATCATTCAAGTTCATCACCAACTGATACACAATATAGAATATCATTAAACATAAATGGAACTTTACGATGAAACTGTTTTCAATTCCAATACATGTAGATAAACCTACTGAAAGCATTAAGAATGAGTATAATGAAATTGAACATGCAATTGAAAAGATTGAGCGTGAAAAATTGTATGAATATCTTTCATACGTTAATGAAAAACATGAGAGTAACGATGACTTAACATATAAAATATCTCAAAATGTCATCGAAGATTTTGATATGAAAAATATACTTGAGAGAATCAGATGTGCATTGAACAATTATCACAAAGAATGTCATTGGAGAATATTTGAGGAAGACGATCTTGAATATTCTTTAGAAAATTCATGGTTGAACATCATGAAACCAAATACTAGAAATCATGAATATCATACTCATGCCAGGTATGATATTTCTGGTGTTTATTATCATTACGTAACAAATGAAACTGGTGGTATTATCTTTAAGAACCCTATACCAATGATAGAAAATATGAATTTTCCATTCGGTCAAAATTGTCCTCAAAACATTGAAATACTCCCTAGTAACGGAGAGATATTTTTATTTCCTTCATGGTTAATGCATAGGACACATGTTAATTATGATACGAAAGATAGAATTTCATTGGCTTTCAACATCAAAGCGAAAGAAAAAACATAAATAATCATATGGCTAGTACAATAAACAGTTCATCAATATCGACAACTACTTTGGATGCAAGCGTGATAGGTACGTTAAGTTCCTCCACAAACTTTCCTTCTAATCATGTGATTCAAGTATCAAATAAACGACAAGCAATGCGAACTGCATTAGGAAACGAAACAATAAATTTTTTTGAGCATACTATAACTTTATCTAAAGCGAATAGTAATCTTTATGTTGATTTTGGTACTTCTGTTGGAGGATTTGATGGATATAGAGATTGTGATTTAGCCGCCGCTATTGGATGGAAGACAGGTGCAACAAGTTCAACTTCTACAGATTATAATCAAATACATGGAAGTGACACGACTAACTTTACAAGACAACAAGTAAGTGGGTTAGGTATGTATTATTGTTGTGACACGAGTCCTGTTGGAGGATCTGGAGGACAATATTGGCATCATATTGGATTTGGTTGGAGAGGAGATATTGAATTAGGTGTTCAATCAGCAGGAACTCTTATTCGTGTTGCCGCCTTTTTTTCAAGTGATGGTAATGCAGATAATTATGTTTTAGGAGGACCAGACTCAGGAAGTTTGACTGATTCAGGACTTGAAACATTTATGAACGTATGGGAATTGTCAGCATGAGTATAAAAACAAATTCTTTATGGTTAAAAATGGAAGCAATTCGTGAATTATGTAAAGGTAAATCATTTGCGTATGAAGAGCATAACGATAGGTTTACATGGGGAACCTCTAACACTACAGATAAACCAACCGATGCAGAAATTGAAACCAAACGGCAAGAATTAATAAGTAATTTTGCAATGAAAAAATTGCGAGAAGAAAGAGATAGAAGATTGACAGAAGTTGATTGGTGGACTTTGAGAGCATCAGATGGAATTGCAATGTCACAGGCACAAAAAGATTATCGTAAAGCATTACGTGATTTACCATCAACCGCAACACCTGATATTGATGATGCACTAAAACTTATTAACGTAACATGGCCAACGAAACCGGAGTAATATGACATCAACATTATCAGTAGATAAATTAGAACCGGTTAACCAAGACTATGTAGAATTGCCAAAAATAAAATTGACTTCTATGACCCCCACATTTATTCCGTTAAAAGGTATTACACATTCTGATGGTAGTTCAAGTGCAACTGGTGGTGATGCACAATTATTAGATATTTCTATAGACCTGACAGGTTATACAGATTACTTGTTGTATGCTTGGGCACATACTTCAATGACAGAAAACTCTAATCATTCTAATTCACTCATATTAAGAATAAAATTAAATAATGGTTCTTCTGATAAACAATTTGCCACTCAAAGAATGAGTATAGGTGCATACTCAAATGTAACATGGGACACAAATACACCTGCCATGATAAGTTGTCAAGGTTATTATGTTATTGAATCTGCGTATGCTACATCATGCTCATTACGTATGCATGGTGGCGGTGATGGTGCAGGGGCGTTTACTTGGGGAAATCAAGGAAGTTATTCAACACATGATGGGGAATCTCCAAATGCAGGTGGCACTTTAGGATTTTTTTTATTTCATCCATAATGCAAGAGATACAACAATGAGTAGCATATTAAAAGTAGATAAAATTGTAAGCCAAACAGGAGCAACTACCTATTTGGAAAATGGCACTCTTAAAAATGTTGTCATAGATTCCTCATGTACTTTTGGTCCTGGCAGAAGTGATCAGTTTATAGTGAAACATAAGTTTTGTTCAGCAACAACAGTTGATCAATCATTTGTTTCTGGTGATGGAACTTCTTTTCTTACTGGAGCAGAAATTGATATGGGTATACCTGCAAAGGCAAATAATTGGTTTCGTGTATATTTTCAATCAATAATGGATGATAATGCAAGTCCGAACACTGGTGGTATAGGATATCATGTATATAGAAAATTAGGTTCAGGAGATTTTACTGAGATATTAGGTCAAGGAGAACATGCAATATATACGAGTGATGGTAGTGACAACTATGACAATGCTGACATATTATGTTATATAGGTGCGGCCAATGCAACTGAAAATCATACATTTAGAATATATGTAAATGCACATAGTCATGCATATAGATTAAATTGTAACATAGGTCAAGATAATAGAAATGGCGGATGGCAAAATAATATACTTGAGATCACAGAATACGATGGTGATTTAGTTGATAACGGTAATTTAACAGTAGGACAATAATGGGTTTCATAAGTAACACCGCATTACAAGTATCATCGATTAAGTCTGCAAATAATGTAGAAGTTGCTAGTGTAAGTGATAGCACACTTACTGTTAATGGTGCTATTTCTGCTACAGGAACACAAACATCTACAATAACAAATCTTAGTGTTAATTCTTTATCTAACGTAGCATCAACTGGAATCACTTGGGAAAATCCATTCATTTATAAAGACGGAAAAAAATACAAAATAGAGTTTAGAAGATATGAATATCCGCAAACTCTAAATGGACTTAAAGCATGGATCGATCTGAATGATACTGATTGTTGGGATAGAAACTCAAAGTATATTGAATGTCTTGTAACACGAAGAAAATTTTGGGGAAGTTCTCAAACCACAAATGGATATAGCAATCATAAAAATTCACATTTTGTTTCCTCTATGTTTGTAGGTAATGTATTAAGTAATCAAATAGTCATGAGAACTGATCATGCAAGTAGTGGTAGTAACAGTGGTTTGTTGTATTGCTATGAGCAGAGACCTGAATGGGGTTTAGGTACAAGTGCTTTTACTATGATAGCATGGATGTTCACAAGAGATGCTGGTGATGAAAATACAATAATAAGTCAGCAACAAAATATTGCAGGCAGTAATTATTTTATTTGGAGAGTTAATTCATCTAATTGGGGTTATTACGATCAAAAAACAAATGGATGGTCCATAGGTCATGGAGGAGGTAATACTTATCCAGTAAATAAAGGTTGGTGTATGGTCTCATATCAACATGATCCTGCAAATTACAGAGTAAGACAATATGTACATTCTGCTACCACTCCTAATGGATCATATGTAGAACAGACAAGTAGAATGGTAAAAGCCAATCTTAATGGGACCATTCAAGATTATCAAATGAGAATGGAGATGGGCGCCAGTGGATGGAATCCAAGCAGTGAGGGAATTGGTCACGACACAGAAGGGTACCTAGGACCTGTTATGCTTTACAATCGTGCATTAACAGAAAATGAAATGACAGGTTTGTTTGATTATTATAAAGGAAAATTCACAATAACGGCAGATTAAATGAGTCATCTTAAAGTAACAAATCTAACAGGATTAGATGGTAATATATCAAATGCACCTGTAAAATTTACAGGAGATACAGTTGAGTTTAATTCTCAAACTAGACCTGCTCCTGGTACAGTTGTTCAATCAGTAGTTCGCATGGTCAGATCACCATTTTCATATTCAACAGGTGGTGCATACTATCAGTATTTTGCAGAAATCGATTGCATGAGAACAAAAATAAGATCAAGATATGATAGTAGTGCTTTTCATATAACTATGTGGCTGAATGGAGAACCTGCTGACACACATGATTGGACTTGGGCACCAGCAAGAAGTTTTCAAGATACAGATTTTAATTCGAGTGATGGTGATTGGCACGTTGATTTTTTCACACACCATGAAACAATATCTGGTTTAAGTTCTCAATGGCAATACTATCTTGGCGCTGGTTACACAAACCCAGGTAACTACGATGAATCAGATCGTAGTTCAACTCCAATACAAACTTGTTCAATGTTTTTTTCTGACTCTCCAGGAGTTTCAGCAGGAACAAATATTTGGTATACAAATTTTATGATGTCAACTGGTAATCATACGTATTATATTAATCGACCTGTTAGTTATACTTCATCTTCACATGAAACTGGAGTAAGTGGTGTTAGAATAGATGAAATTGCAGGTCCTTGTGTGAGATCAACAATTCAACCAGGTATTGAAGAGTATAGATTTGGAGACCAGCATGTTACTGGAGATAGAACATCGGCAAATACTTCTGTTAAAGGGGTTGGGTCTGAACAAGCAATAACATATCCATCGAGATAATATGCATACGGTCACTACAGTATTAACTAAAATTAGACCAGAAGGTAAATTTAAGGCATCAGGTGAAAGATATGATGATGTTATATGGCTTAGTTCAGATCAAAAACCAACACTACAAGAAGTAAATGATGCGATTGAAAAATACAATAAAGAAGAAGCACAGGCTTTATTGAAAATGGAAAGAACTCTTAGATTGCAAGAATGTGATTGGGTAGTATTAAGATGCTATGAAAAAGGAGAAACGGTACCTACAGAATGGTCTAATTATAGAGATGAGTTAAGAGATCTACCTAATAATCAAACTCCTTTATTTAACGAAGTTGGAAAAATAACTAATGTTGTTTGGCCTACACGACCTGATTATGCGACAATTAATAAAATGACACTTGACAACGAAAGTTTATTATTAGAAACAGGGTCATCATTTGTGCTTGAAAGTTCAGTTAGTTTTGTAACACATGCTAAATCAAAATTTGTAAGGACAACTGAAAAATTACCCTTTGGTAATAATTTAAGAGGAACAACACATGGCTGAAAAAGTAACATTTAAGATTGTACATGAAGACAGATCATACTGGTATGGAAGTGCAGATGGTAATGCTTGGATTTATAGTTCATTAGAAGCAGATGATATACTACATATGAAAAGAACCTTAAAAATTCAACAGTGTGCAGATGGAGGAGGTAACATAAGAATACCTTCAACCATCGAAGCATATGCTAATGGAGTATTGATCGATGGCTAGTAGAGCATTTGAGTCCGCAAAAAATTTTGGAACAAATGTTGTAAGTGGTGATGTAGTTTTTAGAACTAATGCAAACACAATGACTTCTAATACTACGATTGATGCAAATACAAATGCAATGTGTGTTGGACCTATTACAATAAAAGATATAAACGTAACGCTTACAGTAAAAGGAAATCTTACAATAATATGAGAAAGAAAGCAACAAGAGGCGTTTCCGCAATTAATGTTGATACAATAGGTTCACATACAAATGCTTCATTTGTAACTGTAACGACTGATTTATATTGTCAGAATGTGAGTGTATCTGATTTAATTATGACAAACGAAAAACCTACCGCAAGTCCAAACATCATAGATGGTACAACAGGACATTGGGTATTTCAAGAGGGTAGTGATGACATTTATATTATTAACAAAAAGAACGATAAAAAATATAAAATCATGCTACAAGAAGTATAATGTCAAGCACGTTAAGAGTAAATAAAATAGAGGCGACTGATGCCAATACTAATATAATTCTTTCAGGAAATGTATATTCTGAAACACTAATACCTAAAGATGGTTATGGTTATCATTTAAGACAAGTTGTTAGACATTTCACACAAGACGGTTTTGAGTCTGATAATGGTGCGATAGATGAATATACTACATGGCCTGCATTTTCTTGTTTAGCAAATAGTAAAATACAGTTTTATGTTTACATACCAGTTAGAAATAGTAATGGAGGTTGGGGAGGCTTTCACTTTCATCCTAACGTAAGAGTGAAATTATCAGGTAATAATTATACGGAGTGGATGACATTTGGAGGATCAGGATATGTAACTGCTATGGAATCCGGAAATGATCATTATGATAATTGGACTAAAATATATTGGTTTGATCCTCACGATTTTTTTCCAGATACAAGAACAAATGATTTTGACATACAAATACAATATTCTGGTCGTTCATATGATGGAACTGTCTATGTTAATAAGAAAGATCAATCTGATCTCAATAGCACTACAGGTTTAGCGAATGGAAGTCCTACTTTAATATCCTCTGACACTCTACAAAATTATCATTGGATGGAAATAGTATATTACGAATATGCAAGTAAGAGAGGATTATAATGCCTTACTTAGGAGATGGAACAAAATCAAATTCGTCAAATTTTAGATTACTGGATGACATATCAAATCAATTTGATGGTAATAAAGTTCTCTTCAATATGACAGAGGCAGGGTCAGGTGTAAGTGTTCATTCTGTAGGAGCAACTTTTATAACTGTCAATGGTATACTTCTAAAACCGAAAACAGATTATCAACTCAATTCTGATTTACAAAGTATTTTATTCACAACTGCTCCAAAAAATGGAGATAGTTTTACTGGTAGAGTTGTAGAGACTTCAGGTATTACTATACCTGATAATTCTATTACGCCTGAAAAATTATCAAATGATCTTCATAGACCTGGAAAACAAAGCATAGATGTTGCTTCGGATAGCACTGCAAAATCATTTACATTATCAGAATCAATTGAGAATGAAGAAGAAATATCAGTATATGTAGATGGGTTATATCAAAGACCAACAGTGCATTATACTGTTCTCGGTAACATGCTGACATTTGATGAGGCGCCTGCAGGAAGTTCTGAAATTGATATTGTATATAACATAGCGAGAACTGGTGCTACTGCTATGGAAATTACTGATGGTATTAATACGACTACTACTGTAAAAAATGAAGTAAATAATTTAAGAACTTGCGTAGAAACGCTAAGTTCTACTGTTGATACAAATGAAACTGCACTTGGCTCTAGAGGAGGTATTCAATGGATTTTCAACGAACAAATGATGACCTCTCAACAATGTTCTGCACATCCAACTTATAATAATAATTGTGAAATAGCAAATGGTAAATGTTGTCATTGGACAGTGCCTGCTAATGTTTGTTGTGTGGTCTTTGAGATATGGGGAGGTGGCGGTGGAGGTGCCGGACATACATGTTGTAATTGTTGTGCATATGGACAACCAGCCGCTGGTGGTAATTACGCATTGAAAAGCATACAAACAAAACCTGGATGTCAATACACAGTTTGTGCAGGAGGAACATATCCTTGTTGTCATCATCATGGTTGTACATCTGGTTCTGGTTGTCCTTCATATGTCACAGGATATAATCTTTCAAGTTATTGTGTAATGGGTGGCTGTTATGGAATAATGTGTCTTGGAGATGCTCATGGACACAGAACTGCGAGTATTTGTGCAAACAATCCTGACGGAAATCATCCATGTATATCATTTGGTGCTGATTTTTCAATAGCAGGAACAACAGGAACTAATACAGGTGATACTTGTCATTGTTGGAAAAAAACACAGATAGGCGGTACGGCTCCTTTGATAGGTGTTTTTGGACACTCTCAACTTATTGAATATTGGTGTCAGTGTGCGTGTTATGTTCCAGGATTTGCGGCCGGTGGTTTGTCAGGAGATTCTTCATATTGTGGTAACAATTGTAAATGTTGTGCCGCCGGTAATATGGGTGGACCTGGGTTGGTAAGAATCACATATTTTTAAGATACACATGAACAATATAATCGAATTAGAATTTACAATGAAACTTCCAGATGTGCATTTGGAAACATTGACTACAAAAGAAAATAAAACTCAAAAATGGTGGTATAAAGGTGATCATATTTGTTATGCAATAGTTAATAGAGATACAGATAAAGTAGTATCTTGTATTAATACAGAAATGTTGAACTCTGGTAGACCAATTCCACCAAATTATACTTATATTGAAGTTAATGCTGAAGTAGAAACGTTGATAGCATACTTATTAAGACCACCTGGGTTTGATGATAGTGAAAAAAATGAGTTATATGAAAAAGGGTTTCAAGTTTTTGAGGAAGCGATTGGAGTTTATCCTGAGTATTCAATACAAATTCCTATTATTCCAAATCATGTTTATGAAGAACAAGTATATTACGACCCAAGTATTAAAAGATTATATGCAAAATTTGCATCAGTTGATGAAGAATATACTTGGGATACAGTTAAATCTCATAGAAATCAATTGTTAAAACAATCTGATGGTGAAATTTCTGAAGACATGCCAGAAGATGTTAAAAATAAAATTACTACATACAGAAAAGCATTGAGAGAATTACCTGATAAATTAGGACATCTTTCAGCCTATAGAGCATCACAAATGATGCCAAAACATCCAGGTCTTTAATATGAAAGTTTGTTATGAAAAAACGTTCCAAAGTCTTCTTCATCAATGGAGGAGCAGGTAGAGTAGTATGTTCAATTCCTGCATTTGAGAATTACATAAAAGAATCAGGTGATAATGATTTTGCAATTGTCGCTGAGTCAGGATATGAAATATACACAGGTCATGAACAACTTCATGATAAAGTCTACAGTCCATTTCACAAAAATCTTTTCAGAGATATCATTAAAAATCGTGATATCATTCAACCTGAACCTTACAGAATAAACGAATATTATAATCAAGAGTGTTCTCTTGCTCAAGCATTTGACATGGAGATAAATCATCTTGATTCTCCAAGAGAATTGCAGACACCATCAATACCATTGTTTAGAGATGAGATAGCAAATGCTATTCAGATGGTAGAAGAAATTTAAGAACAATCGAAAAAAGATAAAGTCATAGTTTTTCAACCATTTGGTAGAGGTATCAGACAAGTCAAAGACGATTTAATTGATGACTCATATAGATCTCTAGAACTTGAGAATGTAAAAAAATTAGTCGAATACTTGAGAAAAAAATTCGCAATAATTTTGATGACTGAAATACAGTTTCCTATATCACTCGATGAAAACAATCCAGTTGCTTTACCCTCAATACCCAACATAAGAACATGGGCTAGTGTTATAAAAATGTCAGATTATTTTGTAGGGTGTGATTCTATGGGACAACATCTAGCAAAAGCGATGAACACAAAGGCATCTGTAATTATTGGCAGTACCTTTCCAATCAATGTTTCATATCCTGATGATGATCTTATAGACATTATTGATATAGGATTTAACAAGCGTGTTTATGTACCTTTGAGAATAACAGATGGTACAGATGAGAATAGAAAAAATGAAAACATTATGTTTATGAATAAAGAACATATCAAACAAGTTTATAATTCAATTGAGAAAAATATAAAATGAATACAGGTTATATTGTAGGTTTTGCTAGAGGACATAATGCAGGAGTGTGTCTTCTAAAAGACGGAGAAATAGTATTTGCTCTTGAAGAAGAAAGAATTACAAGAAGAAAATATGATGGTGGACCATTTGCATCAATCTATAAAATTCTTGAGTACACGAATAAAGTTGATAAAGTTGTTTTGGCACACACTCAACCAGAAGATAGAGGTAATGATTTTACACGAGAGGAAATCTATTGGGCACTGTTTAGAAAATTAAAATTAATAGATGATCCTGATCAATATATTGATATGCATACGCAACATCACATGTTACATGCCGCCTGCTCATTTTACAATTCAGGTTTTGATGAAGCCGTTGCAATAATAGTTGATGGTGCAGGAACTTTTGTACCATCAAAATTTACAGGTGATGAAACGACAATATGGGAAGTTGAAAGTATATTTGATTGCAAATATCCTGCTATATTTAATCCAAAATGGAAACATTTTGGAGGTAGAGGGCCATATTGTGCCGTAACAAATTATGATGAAGAAAAAGACTTTGAGATGATTGTTGATGATACTGGAGGTATCGTTAAAGCATATGAGGCGGTCACTCAATATTGCGGTTTTGATCCAATAGAGGCAGGAAAAACTATGGGGTTATTTCCTTATGGTGAAGAAAACGAATTGGTTCCAGACGTATATTCTGATGCAAATGGACTGTCAACATGGATAACATCTAACAGAGAGTTAGTGATTCCTACTTATCCTAATGCCGCCCTAATTAATTATCAAAAATATCCATTCTTATATGAAGGTGAACAGGGTGAAGATTTGACGAAGTATAAGAGTAGAAGAGATCTTGCATACAAGTTACAAATTCAATCACAAGATGCGTGTCTTAAACTCATAGAAAAAGGTATAGAAAAAACTGGTGTTAAAAATGTAGTTTTTTCTGGTGGATATGGATTAAATTGTGTCGCAAATTATCACTATCTCAAACATCTCAAAGACATTAATTATTACGTAGAACCAGTATCTACAGATGCAGGAACTGCAATAGGGGCGGCAAAATATGTTTATCATCAAGAGACACAGACTAAAAAAATATCTCCATTGAAATCATTATATCATGGTCCAAAATATAGTTATACATTATCAGACATAAAAACAAAGGCAGAGAACTTTACAATTAAAGAAAATGTAGATGATGATGACATCATAGATTTGATAGAGCAACAAGAAATAGTATGTATATTTCAAGGTAGATCTGAAAATGGTCCAAGAGCATTAGGCAATCGTTCAATGTTGTTTGATCCAAGAGTTAAAAATGGTAAAGATATAGTCAATGAAATAAAAAGAAGAGAATATTTTAGACCATTCGCCGCATCTGTTTTAGTTGAGAATGTACATGAGTGGTTTGATTTGAGAGGTATGAACGACTCACCATACATGATGTATGCGGTTAATTGTCATGAAGACAAGCAAAAAATAATACCATCTGTCATTCACATTGACGGTACATGTAGAATTCAGACCGTTAGTTCTGAACAGAATCAAAATTATTATAATCTAATTAATTGTTTTTATAAAAGAACTGATGTTCCATTACTATTCAATACATCATTCAATCTTGCTGGAGAACCATTGGTTGAAACACTTGAAGATGCAATACAAACACTCGAAAATTCTGAACTAAAGTTTTTATACTTACCAGAAAATAAAATATTGTTGAGTAAAAATGAATAAATTATATATTTTTGGAGACAGTTTTGCACAGGAATATGATTACGAAAATTTTATTCCTTGGTTTAGAAAATTGTCGAATGATATGAATATAGAATATGAAAATTACGGTCTTCAAGGTTCCAGTCCAGGATATTCAATGAACAAATTTAGATCAATAGAAAATGAATTAAATGAAGATTTTGTTGTATTGATGTTATCCGATCCTCAAAGAGATTATCACTCTGAAAATAATGATATAGGTATGGCAAATTTAAGAATGTCAATAGATCATCAAAATTTTCAGATGAGACCTCATCAGACTAATCATTGTCGTGACGATAATATAAAAAATATTCTTTACCTTAAATATGTGTCAAAACATTTATATAATTCTACGAAATTCTTTGTAAATGTGATATGGAAAAATACTATATGCAATTCCGAATTCATAGAAAGCGAAGACAATTTTTATTTTTGTGATTGTGATTTAGGAACTATATGGATCGATGAATATGAATTAAATGCAATGCATAATGTACCATTTGGACACACAACATTATTAGAACAAGGTAAAGTTAAAGCAATAATAGAGGACAACAGATATAATCATATGAGTCAGCGAACACATGATACGTTATCTAATCTGATATATGAGTTTTTTGTTAAAGAAAAAATGCCAAAAAATACTAACGACATGTTTGAGAAAGGGTTTCTTAAAACTACCGATGAGCATTTAAGAGTTATTCAAGAGCAAGAATTCATTTATGAATAACTAAAACGTATAAATATAATTACGATGAAAAGGTTAAAAAATATCTATAGAAAACAAATATCAGAGCATTGTGGTAACCCATTGGCACATCCTGAGTATGATACTGAGAATGTGAAAATGAATTATAATGATTATGAAGGTCGCATGTCGAAGCAAAATCTTTATAAATTGCATAAATACTCAGGAGAGTTATTTGAGATGCTTCATGATCATCAAGAGATGGAGTCATGGGTACAAGAAAAGATAGCAAAGGCGGCTGATTATATTGCATCAGTCAAACATTATCTTGATTATGAAATGCAATATCCTGGTCAAGAAAATGCATTCGATGATGATACTGATCCATATGAAATGGGTTTCAATGAGGTGCATAGTTTAGATGATATTTTACCTGCTATCAAAAGAAGTATTAAAGAAAATACATCTTTTAAGTTTAGAACAAGAGATGACTACGAGGTAATTGTCAACCCAAGAATTTCTAAAAATATTTACGAAACATACTTGAAATTGAATGAACATAATAAAGAAAAATTCTCTAATAATCTCGTAGAAAGTAAAACCAGTTTTTGGAAAGTTGCATCATTTGCAACCGCATAAGGATAGAAAATGTCTGCATATACACCAGTTAGTTATACAAATCTTGCAAATGGAATTATAGGATCGGCATCAGTATCTTCCGCTTCTTTCGCTCCATTAAGTAAACAAAGTGTTATTAGACTTCATGCAAATCAACCAGTCAATTTTAGAATTGACTCGGCGGCAACTGCTACTGCCGGTCCAACTAATCCACTTCTCTCTGCAGGTGTGACAGAATATGTAAGAATTCAAGGACATCACAGAGGTATAGCAAGCATTCAAGATCAAGGTGGAACACTTACAATTGTTACTGCTGAACCAGATAACGAAATGCATCATGGGTTTGAGGTTGGAGATCTTGTACACATTACAAACACCACTAACTACAATGCTTTGGCGTTGTCTGTTAGAGTAGTTGCTTCTGTAGTAAACGGTAGTGCCTTTACGATTGGAACAAGCGGAGGTAATATAGCAGAAGAAACTACTGGTGATGTGAGAAAAGGTTATATCTTATCTCAAAAAGGTTTATCAGCATCGGCTGGTGTCATAACTGCAACTGAAGTATCAATGCAAGGATAACGTGTTAAAATTTACAGATTTTTTTGACGGAAAAATAGAAGAACCAGTTGAAGTAGATCCTCATTCGGGTGAACCAATTGACGAAAGAGTTTTAAGTGTACAAGATCGAATGAAACTCTCTCGTAGAATGAAACGTTTTCAACATAGAATACAAAGAAAAAGAAAAATTATTCTGAGAAGAAAAGCAGATTCAGGAAGATTACAAACAAGAGCAAGAAGAGGCGCTAGAGGTGACATGAAAAAAAGAGTTTCAGGAGGAAAATCTTATAGAAAAATGAGCATGGGAATGAAGAAAATGGTCGATCAGAAATTAGAAAATAAAGCAAGACAGAGCGCCATTAAAAGATTTACCAAACGTAAAATTAAAGTTAAACGTAAAGAAGACATTGCGAGAAGAAAATGAAACTTATAACAGAAATTAATGAAGACCTTGAATATATTGTTGAAGGTACAGGAGATAAGAAAAGTATGTACATCAATGGCGTATTCATGATGAGTGAGACAAAAAATCGCAATGGTAGAATTTATAGCAAACCTATTCTCTTTAATGAAGTGAGTAGGTATCGTAACGAATATGTAGATAAGAACAGAGCATTTGGCGAACTCGGACATCCAGAAGGACCTACAATAAATCTTGAGCGAGTTTCGCATATGATAAAAGAATTAAAAGAAGACGGAAATAATATTGTAGGTAAAGCAAAAATTATGGACACACCCTATGGTAACATCGTTAAAAATCTTATTAATGAAGGAGCCAAATTAGGTGTATCTTCAAGAGGTATGGGTTCTCTTGAAGAAAAAGGTGGTGCTAACTATGTCAAAGATGATTTTTATTTGGCGACCGCCGCAGACATTGTAGCAGACCCTTCTG